>RCNJ01000040.1_pt1 | contig 112894 bp, 110 predicted proteins | sample 2041171 | NCBI WGS metagenome assembly RCNJ01 (sample SAMN09708213, study PRJNA481090) | feces metagenome | biome: feces | host: Pygoscelis adeliae | place: Antarctica: Rookery Lake | collected 2010-03-01 | reverse complement strand
GTTGGCACTTGGCAGCACGAGTACGAGGTACGCACTTGACTTGAATTCCACCTCAGTTGCTTACCATAGCGTTGCCGGGGAGGATCAGCAAACGTGGCACCGTACCGCCGTAAACTGGTCGGAGATGCTGGTTAAAGGATCGCGATCGCCCAATGTGGCACTCGGAACTTTCCATCCTAATCACAGGGGCTCTAGCCACTTCTGTCGTGCGCTCACAGCTGCCATGCCGCCTTGACCTGGTACGAACTCGTCACTACTATATTGCGACGCTGTGGCGGAGCAACGCAGGGTAGAATGTTGGTGGTCGTACGGAGAGATTCGTGAAGGATTGTGACGCTGTCTCAAGAACAGAACATCGAGATGGTGCGTGGTGGTTGTGATTGGTAGGCTAGAGCGGCATTGGTCAGCTCGATTTATGGCGGCGGCGCCTCCCAGATACAATGTGATTGGATGGTGCGGGCGCATTGGTGCGCTGAGGCGGCGGAGAACATCGCTCATGTGCCGTATGCTGCAGGAGCTGTGGAATTGGAAATGTATGACTGATAATCTCAAAAAAGACGAGATGTGGTGAGTATGCGGTGCAGGAGACAACGCTGTGTAAGGCGGCGATGTCTTTGGTGTCGAATTTGTCGACGTTACACACACATCGAGATCGGAGGTACACAAATTCCTCGGAGAAGAAACAGACAAGGAAATTTGTTCGAGGTTACACGAACTAAAAGCTTAGTTCGCTCGAGAATTGCCAATATATCCAACAGCTGAGCAGCACTCGCAGTACCAACATTCCGTCTAGCGATGTCTCAGGGCCATATTAAACGAAACACGAGATGCGAAATTCACGCCGTTGCAGCATGACATAAACCATTTGGAACCTCCTTGCTTCGCTGGTGAGCTTCGCTGCCAATAATGTGATCTCTCGCAGCTCGGTGAGACTTTTTATGCTTTGCAGAAGCTTCACAGGATGAATGCGACAAGTCGTGGTTTCGTGCAACGTGGGACAGACAGGTCGGAGACTTTTACCATGCGCTGTGAATGAAACAGAGACATTGGTTTTAGGAGCCAACTCCACTTGGACCGTCATCTTCGAATGGAGTCCGTATATTGAACTGTGGGAGGGATTTGACGACATTGACGCAAGACTAAACAGTTGTTAGGTTAACGCTTGGTTGTGACGATGACACATCCACAAATTCAATGTCAGAAAGAGAAGAGATGTTAGTCGGTTAGTATGACCTGGTGGATATCGAGACGAGACCTTTGATGACAGCGCGAGCGGTGTTTACAAAAAGGGCTCAGGTGCGACAAGGGCAGGTAGAGCCAACGGTGAGTTAGCCACCATACCGAGAAGGTTCGAAACTTCGAAGTTGATATACAAATTGAAATTTAACTCCCGCATCGTGTGTCAAACCGGTTAGCGACCTACCCCAATGAGAAGTTCGAAACTTCAATCGATATACAAATTGGAATTTAACTCTATGTTTGGGTGTCAAACCGGTTAGCAAGCATCGACCTCTGCAGCTCAAGTTTCAATCCATAATTACACTCTGTGCTCTGAGCAATGAGCGGCAGGGACCCGAAGAACGACAACGGCTACTTGCATCTCGTAAGCTTGACCATATCTCGCCAGTTTGTCGGCGGCCCTCGAGTGACGACTTACCTTCATTCATAACTTCACGAAACACGGAATTACGCCCTTCCTCAAGAATCCTTCTACCGTCTATAGCAGCACTGACATACTTACATTGCCAACCGGTTGCTGATGTTCTTTCTCAATTCGCATTTCAATTCCAATGAGCAAGCTTGGCCACTTCAGTGAATGTGACAACCGGTTGCTGGTGCTGTTTGCCGATTTTACCAATAGATTCTAACTGCTAACCCTTCTCGTGGCCGCTGCTGATTTAAACAGACCCGCCTGTTAAACACCATGGTAAATTTGTATGATGGAAGTTTTCCTAGGGGCGACAATGTCTATTCCACAACCTCGGAAATTAGGTTAGCGCTGAAGTTTTTCAATTTGCAAGTCGGTATCGAAGTTCTGTGTTATAACAACGGGAGGCGGCGTGATGGTACCTCAAAGCGTCTTCCAGCTGCTCAATCGGGCAACTGAGAAGGCGAATATGTTAGATGATGACCACATACGGCTTTTCACAACTCAATCCACTTCTAAGATCGTGTTCCTTCCACACACCAGACCACGATCTCGGAGCGATCCGCATCTCGCTTCGCCGTTTCGCATCCTCTCTCATCTCGCTTTGCCTTCAACTGAGGAGCCATCTCCTCGAATTCGCGTCGTTCATGTTGTAAACAACGCTCTCTGTCGTCATGAGCCTCCATAAAAAATCCTAACAAACAGTACTCTCTCCCTGTAGACTCCGCGAGTATACCACCCGGGAAATGATACGAAGACGGCCCCGTTTGATACAGAGGCGGCGCTGCCACACAAATCGACCCATGTCAATCACCTCGCACGCGCCGACTTCAAAGCGATTTTCGAGCAAACATAGCACGAGCCCAACGAATGCCAAAGAAAATATTGATAGTCCAAATTAAAGATCGGATTACAGCAAACAATCTTGCCTGCATAAATACGCTTACTTCGTTGTGCTGAAATTGCCGATTACACTTGGTGTGTTTGGCGCAACCGATTCGTCGATAAGACGTAAGTGTCGTTGCTGCTGAGCGGTGAAGCAGACCACTCGGTGACAGGACATTTGGCCGCTACTTTGTATGGGCCACATGTTCTGTCGAAAATGGATGGGCCTTGGCGCAGTTCTCCAACGATGCTTGCGACTTTTGGGGCCGTCTTCGTATCATTCATTTCCCATATGACTCGTGTCTCAGATAACCGAGATCTCGCTTGGCCGTTAGCGCACGCATAGTTCAATCTGGCCGTTTCGCTCGCTTGTGAACGATCCTCCACCGAACAGGAAAAACTTGCCCGCAACGGTCCGTATTCGAATGCGAGATTGAGTTGGCCGAAGCCGCCGACGAATGTCCAAAAATGCTTCCAATTTGGTGATTACTAGGTGATTACTGAATCTCAGATAACGGCGGACGCGCTAAACCAGCTCGACAAAGATAGACACGCAATCTCAACGGCGGCTGATGATGACAGTTGACGCGCACAGAGCTTTCGATTACGACACAGCGCTTGTTGAGGATATCGAGCGGCTAGCGGAAATTGAGATTACGGAATCGGGAGCTTTCATCTGTGCGTGAAGGCGATGCCGATGGGCGCACTGACTCCAGTTACCCTGAGATTGTCTGGCGTACGGATACGGCGAGGACTCTGAGAAAGGTGGCGCCGCCTTCAAGAGTTGAGGGTGCGTTTTGAGGGCGGCTGGCGATATCGCGGCCGCATCGTGCCCTGACCTCAGCCGGCATACTGAGTATGTCTCACTTGAGACATGATGAGTTGCAGCGTGAGAAGACGACAGTCTGAAAATAACCAAACGATTGACAACAACGACGTACAAAAATACCCAACATGATCGGCAAGTGTCTGGTGCCCCGAGTTTCACAATTCTGATACTGACCCTGTTTGGGGTTCAATCGCTGATGGCAGTGTGGAGTAACTCAAAGATCGTCGATCCGAATTCGCAGTATCTCTGTACTTCTCCCATCCGTCTATTATCACCTCCCACTTTCTTCAACATTCAGGGTCTCCTCGCCACCATCGTGAGAATCAAAGTGGCAAGACTCAGCCTTCCCATCATTCCTCAATCAAGAATGACCTGCAGCATATCCTTGCACTCCTCTCTCGTGCATCACGAGCCTGTATCGTGGCCTTTCAAATGAATTGGTTTCTGCCGCATGATCGCGATGGTGTGGCAGCCTTCAACCGATGTGTCAGGAAGCTATCGTGAGTGGCTGGCACACCGTTAACATGTTGCAGAAGCACGCTGAGTGGCTGTTGGTCAAACCAAGAAAAGAACTTGAGTGGCTGGTGCCGACGATCAATTGATTGGCATCGTCAATGTGCTTCACAAACTCGAACTGGTGTGTCTGCCAAGCGATCAAGACCAGTCTGGCAGTGTGGCAGTCTATCGAGTGTCTGAGCGCCGACAAGGGAGTTTGGGGAACGATTTCCGCAAAGTGTTTTCTTCAGGCCGTCCACAACCTGGAAGGTTCTAAATCCAGCACAAGGGCCTTGTTCTTGTCGCCAAAAGAATCGAATCGTTGAAAGCCACTTTGGCGAGAAATGGCAAGGTTGCAACGCTGTCGAGGATTGGAGGAAAGGAAACAATCGCCTGACCATCAATTTCAGACATGGCGAGAACTGAGGGAACGGGAGCGACAGCGTGGAAGATGAGAAATGATGAGCTCCTCCGTGGAGGAAGACCGAAGGAACGTGGCGTTAGGGTAATTGTGGTGCTGTCAGTCCAAAGCTGTCACTTGAGAAAGTGGAGATGCGAGGAATTAGCGGCCTGCTCCCCTGCCTCTTAGAGTTCTGTAGGGCCTTGTTAAGGGCAAGCTGCATTGGTTTCCGTCTGCGAAGGGGACTCGCTGGAGATAGAGTCCTTCATGAGGAGCTCAAACAGATAAAAAAACCTTTGCTTACGCTGAAATCCCCACATTGTACCCAATCTGAAATCTCAACTCAGCTGAGTCGCCCAACGAACAGTCTGCCTTTGGACAGTTCGTGAGCAGGTCTTCCAGAAGAGGCCATCAACGCGGCCCGTGTCCTACACATTCTTACACACATGGTCTTACAGCTTTTTGCGTGGCTCGCGCGGCTACGAATAAGACGTGGTGCGTGCCCGTCGTTGGAGAACCCTTGGCCGTTACAGGATACATCAAGCGAATGATGAGCGGTAGGACCGGCCGAGCTGTAATTGGTCGACGATGATAAATGTCAACAATGCGGACGCCAGTATCTTCAAGTTATGTGTGCCGAATCAGCTGGCCTTGTGCATGGAGCGTTCGAAGATTGATGAGGAGTCGAGATAGAGAAAGATTATGGGTGGTGGAGGGAATGGAGGTCCAGTTTGATAACCGGATCGCTTAAACGGATAGCTCTGCAACCACTTATCTATCTATCTCGGCACGGCGTGCGCTTAGCTTGCACCATTAGCCATTGGTGTGTTGTACGGAAAACTTTTCTCACTCCCCATCATCTGCTTCGTACTCGGCCACTGCCCTCTGCTGCCCTAGGACGCGGTGCATGCTGTTCACGTCGGATGTGGGACAGCGTTTTGCCGCCTCTCACAGCGTCTCTTCCCCATAATCTCAGTGTTGCAGCGACAGAAGTGGTGTGGCCACGCCACTGAGAGCACACCACATTGCTCACCAGAGTCTGCCCACTCTGAGACGGCCGGTGCGACACGGCGAGGAGTTCTCGTTAGTCGGTCTTCTCGTTTCAGTAGTCGGCGACAGCCTATGGGCAAATTTCAAACTCGGCCGCTATGCTTCAAGATGGATTCGGCGACGTGCGCTGATGCCGTGGTCCTCAGTTATTAAGGATATGCGCTGCATAGTAGATAATGCCTCAGTACTGCAGTGCCCATCTTGAAGCCGTATCAAGCCTTCGTTATCCCAACACCCACGCATTTCTTCCATTGCTCAGTCGCCATCGACAGTCACATCGTCATCAGTTTCTTCCCTACTGCTTTTTCTCTACGATAGCTGGTCTTGGTGTTGTCTCACCAACTAGTTAGTATGGAAGATGAATGATCATCTCAGACTCGCTACTCTGTCAGCTCGCACTCTACCACCGTACCGCACCCTGGAGCCGCCCCTTGCACTCACCATTGAATATGAGTCTTGTGTCACAATCCCCTCATTTTCAGGGCACGCTGAATCATCAATCAGCACGAAGCAGGTTTCGTTCCTCGTAAAGCAGCAATTGCACCCTGCTGCCAAACCAACAAATTATCTGCGGGCAAAAGCAGCAAGAACAATTCGATCGGCGATCCCTTCCAGCCAATGATTTGTTACCACAGCTACTTCAAGCAGCGTGCTGTCCTGCTTGGCCATTGCAAAAGCGGACAGTGCTAAATGATGCGGGGTCTCAAGCGATTTCCTAGTGGCCTCAGTCATGAAGTCCCACGCACGGCAGAACCTTCCGTTCTCTCGTTCCCTCAGTTTTGCAGCATGAGGCGCTTTCAGGTCTCAGCAACCTCACTTCCCCGAGCGCAAATTCCACAGCCAGCGTGCATGCTCTGGAATATTCAGGCGGCAGCCAAAACTCCTTTACTCTGAGAACCCTTGCCCAGACTCGCGACAGGCAGCAAGAGTGGAGAGGGGGACTTGCGTGAGTACGGCGTTGCGCTGCGAGGGCACTACCCGTCCACGTTCTCCCCCTTGCAGATTAGGCCAGCGCCAGATCCGTTCTCTTTGCTGCTAATCCCATCAGGACAAGTTAGCAATTACTAGGTTCGCAAGAGACGCGGATGAGAAGGTGCCTGACTGCGCGACTCGTGCCAATCGCACATTGGACATGGGTATTTTATCGAATGAAAATGCTCCTGCAGGCTGCAGCACTCCTGGACATGGCTGTGCTGAGGATCCACTCTTCATGGCCACAAGCAGGCTAGACCACTTTCGGTTGGGACCGCTTGGCGCAGGGATGAGTTGCCGCTGTTTGAACGAGCCAGTGAGCACGCAGGTAGGCTTGGCAGGCAATTATCTCAGCGCTTTGTGCGGCACACAGGGGTATGTCAACGAAGTGGAGAACGTATTTGGGTACGTACGAGTGTTTCTCACTACGCACACCATGGTCCTATTTGCCAAGTGCCCCCACCCCAACGTACACACTCCTCCTCCATCCACCCCCCCCTGTCTGGCCTGATGATGGGCAATCGTGGGCAGCGTGTGTGTGGACCACCACCTTTACGTCTTTTTATGAAAGGCTGAGCGTTTTGTACCCGCTGCGCAGCTGGCGGCCCTGCTTCGTATATAGCAAGACACCATCCCCACCTGCAATTATGACATTTCACCACAGCCAGACCAGGAACAGACATTACACCTTCATCAACACTCCTTCCAAATACTATCACGCACCATACATCTTTACTCCATACACTATACATATAAGCATATAAGAATAGCCAGTTCTTCGACTTTTGCTCTCTCAATTCCACATCCGTCAGCAAACCTCACTGTCTGGACACGAAGCACAATAGTGCACATCAACATTAAGACAATCCACTTCTCGCTTCCGCCTTGAGTTACCACCGCACAGTCGCACACTCTTGGTCACAGCAAACATCCACGAGCAAATTCCCTCATACTCGCACGAAACAATCTCTACTTGAGCATTGTCGAGCCAGCCTTCTCACTTTAGCTCTTCATCAACAGCACACTTCACTTCAACCACAATGTCTTCCCAAGAGATGGACTGGTCCCCGGAGTACTGCCTCGCCTGCGATCGCCAGACTGACGGCAAGGCCTACTGCTCTGAGGCCTGTCGCTTGGCCGAGTATGAGCGTGCCAACAGCACGTCTGGCTCTGAAGCTTCGAGCCCAGCTCAATCCACCACGCATACCTCGTGGCCAAAGACTACCTCCGCCAACGTTACCAACTTCTACCTCCCATCCGCCTATGACTTCTCCAAGAAGTCGACAACCACTTCAAGGCCGCAGACTCAGCCAACCTATGGAGCTCGTCCACAACTCACTCCATCCGCGAGCCAGTCGAGCTTGTCCTCCATGCAGAGCCAAGCCAGCTACAGCTCCGAGTCGAGCACCCTCAGCGAGGAAAGCAAGCAAGCATTGAGGGCATACGCGAGCAGCTTCGATCAGAGTCGCTACCACCGCAGGCAGTCTGCGTATTAAGTAGCTCGCCTCGCGGCCTCGAAGTTCAACGTACATATACGCACACGTTCACTTGTATAAGCATCACACCACTCTTCTACCGTACACATTCATAAAACACAATCAACACCACTCTCCATTATCATCAACATCAAGATAGACCACGAAGGCGTTCATCATATCATCACATCGTTTCAGCATCGGAGTTCAGAGAAGAGACAATTGTACATGCATATCCCATCATAAAAAAGATATATGTTTTCATTAGATCAAGGGGGGAGTAGAGTCATGCGCTGCATCATTGCGCAAGAACGAGAGGAGCATCGTCGGGCTTTTGTTTTCATTTGTTATTGGCATCACAGACTTGCAGGGCATGGAGCGAAGGATCATTTTGGGACGGACGCTGGCTGGACGGGATTGGCATGGGAAGGAACCGGGGCAAAGGGTGATGGATACATACCCCTTTACGACTGACACGATGAATGAGGAACTGGATGGGGACCATGGTCCCCAACTTGGCATGAGTAGGAAGAGCGCTGTAGGATGATAGAGTCCACATGGCAGGCCAACGAGTTGAATGAATGCATATTGATACTCGCACACTATAAACTTCCATTTTATACCGTGATGTTGTGACCGCACATAACTACCTTGCTTTATTGATGCGTGTACGAATTCCACAGACGGATGACTTGGGTGCCCAATGCTGCTGGTCAGCGATTTCCGGCAGTTGGGATGATGTGCTACGCTCATGGCGACGACGTAGAATGGAAACGACGTTTCATTCAGGAATCCCAGAAGCGTTCAAGTGGGAGGAGGAACTAGGCCGAGGACAGAGGAGACATGGCCCGTTACACGGGAGATAGGCCAGAAGACCGGAGGTTGACAGAAGATTTACTATTTGCGAACATCCTTTACCGCTTTTTGGTGAGTGGTAACACCTATACTTTGGGCACAAACAAAGCAGTTTGAAACCCACTAGGAGCTGAGAGCACATACTTCCAATCCACCTTACGACAGGACAGGACAGTCAAAGAAGAAAGCGCAGATGCGCCTACGACTAATCAGCCTCAGTAAGCTGACGACGAGTCTCCATTAAGACACCAGTTTGTGAAACGCAGACGCAGACGCCGACCAGGAGGCTGGCGTTCTCCACAGCCTTGCATCGTTGGCCTTCACGCTTACAAAACATCTCACTTTTCTCAAATCATCTCAAACGGGTAACCACGTAAACGCTCGTTTGTGGTCCGTCGCGAAACCTCCCTGCGGCTCATCGACTCACACTTATCCCCTCCGTCAATCACTTGCCGTATCGAACTTCAACCCCGAGCGCGATGACAACGGCGCGCCGCCATTTTGCTGGGATGAATAAATTGCGACGACAATTAAGATCTGCATTCTCTCCCACAGCTGTTGCCTATCATGAGCCTGCGAGGTCGTGCTACAATCCACTATGGACTGTATGTAATCCACAGCAGCTCTCCACTCTGGAAACGATTCATGAGGTCCCACTTGGCTTTGCTGTCATGTCTTGGTGGTGGAGCCAGGTTTGTTAGGAGGGTGGAGCGAGGTTTGTTAGGGGGGTGGAGCGAGTTGTGCAATGCTAAGGGGCTCAGGCTAAACTGGTTAACAGCGAAGGGCAATTATTGGCAGCACTGGGTCGCCAAGAGGGGAAAACGAGGAAACTCATGCCGTCCTCAGGCGCTTTTGCGAGAAGTCGTCAGTTTGCACGAAAATCTGCGGAAGAGGATTCGACAACAAGATTGGCATAGTGGAAGTTGTGGACTTTAACCGCCGAGATGAGGCAATGGGGATCCTGGATATCGTCACGATGTTTTTCGTGCTTGGTGGGGTGTTGTGTATATTTCTGAGCAGTTCAGTGACGCCATCTTGGTGCGATGGTTTGATGGTTTGAGAAATGGAGACGCTTTGAGATGGCACAGAATCAGGTGACCACTTGGTGAAATCCTGATAAAGCGAGGGAACGAACCTTTAGTCAGCATCACCATCCGTCATCAGTACCACGAGATACGAACGAATTGCGACAGTGGAATCGCAATTCGTGCCAAGATATTCATGGTGTTTGAATCGTGCTTCATCTTGCCATCATCATTGTGTGCGCGGAGCGAGGTAAGAGATGAGGGAAGACGAAATGATTGCGTTCACTATTCCCACTCCGATTCCGCTTCTGCACCGACCGGTTGCGGATTTCATATCTCGCTCTCGCATTCACGCATTTACGCATCCCCGCATTCTCGCAGTTGCAAACCCGCTTGCCTCCTATATCCATTTTTACTTTTATTTTTCCGATCTCTGCACTCCTCTTTTCACTTTCATCTCTATAACCTTCGCGCTTCAATGTCCGACACCACCATCCGCTCAAACCCCGCTCCGGCGCCCCACCGTCCATCGCCTGCTTGCCAGGTACCAACACCGCGACAGAACCACTTGGGAGTTGGCCGGCGTCTAAGTTCGCGTTCTCTTTCTCTCGTTTCCCCTCCCTCCCCGAATGCACGAAGTAAACCCACAACACTAAAACCCAATTCCAAACTTTCCTTGCTGTTCTCAGACTCGCTGGCCCGCCTCCCATATGAGATTGGCCTCCTTACCAAGCCCCCCCCCCCCCCAGCACCAAGAAACTAACAAAAACTAAGGGGTAGTGGATTGTGGGGTAAGCTCGCTAGCCCTCTATAGTCTGGGGAAAAGTAAGTAAGCGAATGGAACGTAAGCTCCAAATAAACGTAATAAAAATTTAGGTGTCCTGTCCGGTTTGCATAATACTTTTGAACGTTCTTTGTCAGATGAAGGTGGGGACTTAAGGGCAGCGAGAGGCGACGGGACGAATGTAGGGAATACTGCGCTTGGCGCAACGGGTGAGCTGTGGCAAGCTGGGAAAACCTTGAGAGTGGTCAATGGCAGTAAAAAACGGGGGGGGAGACAGGTAAGGATGAGTTGGAGAAGTATGGACTTAGAAAGGGTCTAGGCGGCGCTTATCCCGCAATCTCATGGTTCTGTGGCGGCTCATCCTTCGCTCGTTCTAGTCCTCACTTCCAGACTTCCAGACTTGGAACTCTAGGCGATCCCACATGAAAGTTTTTTGTGCACATGGAAACATGGAAGCATGGAAACATGGAAGCAGGCTGTGGAGGTCTCTCCGCACACCCGTCTACCACGAGTGTACCATGGCAATATAGAAGGTCAATATGGGAATACCAAACTCTGTAAAGACATCGTCCGAAAAGCGTGATCGCGAGCTCCAAATTGCGTTGCGGTCTTCAGGAGGGGAAGCCACAACTCCGGCCGACCATTGCCGCGTTTTCCCTCGCTGTGGTTTCCGCCGTGGTCTGATAATGAAGAAGTGTCAACACAACTTTGCGGATCTCGAAGGCATTGAAACTTGTTACTTCCGCTTCCGCCATGTGGCGGTAACTGGTTGACTAACTTCCGTCACGATGCCGTCCGCACCTTACATGTCCGTACGAGTACTGTATCTGCGGCTTTGAATTGCGAGTTCCGAATGTGGTTGCACACTTCTCAGGCGGCTCAGGCACACTCATGTACATGAACCGCTGCACTTCGGGTTCGCCGCATGCCTATTTCAATGGCTTTTTGCAACCACTCCCATACAGCTTGGCATCACGATCCAGATGCCCAATTTGCCTTGCAATAAGACTACAATAAGACTACAATAAGACTACAATAAGACTACAATAGGACTACAATAAGGCTACAATAAGACTGTGGTTTCACCTCAATATCTGTCAAACCGATTGGCATTCCAGCCGGGAGACAGGGCGAATGAGAAATTTTCAGTCAGCCTCAATGTTGGCAACGAACACATCTATCTCCCTTGTCAACCTGTTGGGATTCTAAACGTGGTACCCGCATTCCATAGGGCAAAACAGCAAAGCACAAGAGATCTAGACGCGTCTAAACGGAGCTAACTTTCGCACAAAGATTTCATCTCTGTTCATGATCTGGAGGCTCGAGCTCGCGAAACGGATTCCGCACAGCGGCCGGCCCGCCCATAGCCGCATGCGACGACGGCGAAAGCGACAGACAAGAGCGAGGTGAGCACGGTGTACTCCGCATCAAAGGGCCAGCATTGAGCACAGTGTAAGGATATCAATTCCGATATCGAATGAAATGGTGTTCTGGCCAATGCAGAACAGTGGGTAGCATTTCTTTTCGTCGTTTCTCAAAACTACATTTTCATCTCTCGTCTTCAGCTTTCAGAGTCTGGATCTCAATCGAGCTCAGGCATACCTTGTCCTGCGCACGCACGGTGTGTAACCCGTCAGGGCGCGAGCACAAGGATAACTGAGGCTGAAGGGCTTGAACTGTCCCTTTGTTTTTGTCATCCAAGCTTTGAAAAATTCTCATTCGTCTCAAAATCTCCTCAAAAGACCGGCGCAACCGACGTCGGACAACGGGCCCAAGAAATCAGGCCCTCAACCGGTTGCTGATGTCGTTTCTCAACCAAGTAATCTTGGCTTCGGTTTACTGACCGTTCTGGCGGAGGCTATGGATCAGACGGTAGGGACTGTTTAATCGAAGGATGATATAGATTGGAAGTTTGCCTAAGGGCTTCACCGATCTCTGCTAGCCTGTCAGCGCTGAAGTTTTCCAATTTGCAAGTTGATCTTGAAGTTCTTTGTGGTTGTAAAGGGCGGAGGCGTGAAGGGTGACATTGTCTACCAGTTAGCACCCAGGCTCTTCGATTTTGGAAATCAATTTGGAGGTTGCACGAGCATTGGTGGACCATTTCACAGTTTAACATCACAAAGAGGCATTTCCATCAGCCCTCTATACATATTGGCCGAAGTCGGACAGAGATTATTCACTGCGCCCGGGTGAGCCTATCTTGACAAAGAAATGGAAGCTCACGTCATTCGAAGTCGGACAGGCGAGGCCTGATGTTTACGGAGTCATAATTGAGATGGGAAAGACAAAGCTTCAAGCAAGCCAATGGTTCATTTTCTCATTGCTTACACCGAAGCTGCAGTTCTCGGTGAAGGAGGGACCCCGTGCATATGCGCGTGCTAGAAGCAGTCACGGCGGCTGTTTCAACACAACATCAACAGCTGGATCCGTCGGCGAAATCACAACACTGGCAGAGCAGCTGTAAGTCGAGAACGGGGACATAGCCACGCCTTGCATGAGTTGCTGAGGGAGCTGCACACACGTCAAGTGACATCGCTTATGCTGCTGTGTGCGAAACTCATGGTGGACGAGAAGTTTCCTCACGTGGCTACTCTTCTTTGCTTCATGCTCGTCGCCTTATCCTTCCTGTCGCCGCTATACTGGCTCATCGCTTCCACTTCTCGCTGTTTTATCCTTTATCTCTTGCCGTTTTACTCCATAAACTCACTCCTCACTTATGAGTTATGCATCGAAGTTTCTCGTCAGTCATGGATAGGGCTGCGATGTGGTGCTAAACGCACCCTCAGTGCAGTTCCTCTATTCTCACATTCTACGCATCATCTGCACCACTCTCAGACACACGCGCCATAACAACAAGAAATCGCTCGAGGTCAGCATACTCATCACGCCATATGTAACCTTCTTCGCCAGAGTTGTGCAAGTTGTGGATAGATGCAAGCTCCCGTTGGCTGCTGAACGATTTGCCGAACTCGGAGAATGCCGCAGCGGTTGTGTCTCAGGAACACTGAGGTCGAGATTGAGGTGTTATCAGCAGGAAAATAACCTCGGACTGTGCCACGAAGAGGATGCCGCATGCCTTCTGAGGCACCGGGACTGCGAGCACTCTCAGGAGAAAACATCCTTGAGCAGCCGACGACAGCCGTTATCTGACACTGGGAGGGACGACGAACTAGTCTTGGCTGCAAATAAGACAGTGATGCTGTCGGTAAATTGTGACGAGCGAGAGAATAATACATTTTGAGTCCTCGAGGCGATGCCCCCATGGGAGGATCTCGATCTGTGTGGGCACCCAGGACCTCCTGGATCATAGCCACGGCACAGAGTTGAAAGAGTAGGAACATGTCAGTATGCTTCATCAACCTGCTGCTATCACTTCTTCAACAAGAACAGCAACGCCGCTCCGAAGACACCGTGGTATAGATTTCCGATACCATTCCGAGTCCAGACCCCTGCGCAACAGACAACCGCCATTTCTCCTATCTCTACATTACACGCCGATGCGGCATAAAACTCCCGTCCGTTACATCAACCACTCTATCGAGGGCCCTTAATGGATATGTCCGGCGTTGTACTCTTTCCTGCCACCCTAACGTCGGACGTTTAGCTCCTGCTGTGTTTGCTTCGTTTAGGTGTGCAGATTTCTTGTGGCAGTGAAGATAGGGAGCTTGCCGTGATCCGAGCTTGTTACAAAAGGTCGTGGTCTGTTGTGTGGGAAAGGGGTGAGGATAAGAGACGGTATGCAGGTCATGTGTCGGCCGCGTGCAGAAGATACGCAGAGGTCTGGTGGTAGGTGCTCAATTTTCATAACTTCGTTGCTGTTTACATAACCTCATCATTGTTCTGCGTTATGGACAGGCCATCATGGAGGTAGGGAGTGTAAGAAGCCGCTGTCATTAAGAAGGTTTATACTCTTCTGGCAACCCGTCGGCAGCGAGCAGGACAAAGCGTCTGGGTCTCCACCTCCTTCCTGCGTCATTTTCATAACTTCCAGCTTCCTTTCCATAACCCTTCCATAGAGATCTCTCCTCCCTGTCATCAACGATGAGAGAGCCAAGCTGAGCCGCTGTCAGAAAGAAGGTTAACCTCTTGTAGTACTCCCGCGGCTTCCTGCATTTCACAATCGTCTCCTCTTTCTCTGCGTTCCACTATTCTCACTATCCATGCAACAGGGACTTGATGTTGGATTTCGGGCCCTCACAGCTTCGCGAGCCGAAAAACCCTTTTGGACAGGGGAATGCCATTATCTGCTTGCCATGGGATATCCGACGGCACGGGCTAGCACAACACTCCTACTCGTGCGCGCAAGAAGTTTGGTCACTAAGCGTTCTTGTGCAGAGTGGTTGCTCCAGCACAGACACGAACCAGGAAAATCGTGCTCTTGTTTCAAAAGCTATCCGGGCACAGGCAAGGACAGACTTCCTGCGCGCACGAGTATGATCGAAGTCGACTGGTCCCTAGAAATAACCACGATGGCAACATGACGGTGCTGGGCCATGGCCGCTGGTCAAGGCGGGAGCAATGTGTTGCTGTATGGGTCAAAGGCAGTAAACAGTTTGACGTGCTGTCAGAATGAAGGGTCTGCACGCTTTCAGTACTCCGTCGGCCTCGTATTACTTCAACGTATTTCTCACATGTATTCCGGTCTTCTCTCAGCATGAAAGTGTCATTGGGAATCGGGCTCTTGCATGATCGGATGTGTCGCGGCAACGAGAGCTCCGCTGGGCCACGGCTCCTTACTTCATAACAGCCGGCATCACTAGTGGAAACAAGATATCTTCCGTTTGGTCAGCCCGAAGGGGGAAACATCAGCCAAAGCGCGAGCTATCCAGCGGCTAAAGCCGGTTCTGGTAACGGCTTCTGGCATTACGGAGACTCTGTCGCAGGATTTACGTGGGAGGGCAATTCGGGACAGGGTAACAACCACAAGGGTGGGGAGCTGAGCACTTACATTCGGCGTATCAAAGTGTTTACGATCGCGTATCTCAGCTCGAGCACGCCCTATTCCTCTCATCTCCACTGCAAGGCTTCCAACAGGGAGCCACGTAAACTTTTCGACACGGTCTCCGTACAACTCCGTAGAAGGCGAAATAGCTCCAGGCCAACGACGATAAGACAAACAGACGGAAGGCAACATTACAATAAAAGTCGTGACTTAAGGCGGCAACTACCTAATGCAAGCATGGACTTCATAGAGGTCTGCCGCTGTCAAAAGAAGGTTTGCACCTTTTGAGCAACGCGGCGGGCTCGTGCATCACCTCGTCCAAGCCTCTGCCAATATCTCAGCATCAGAGACGATGGATGGAAAGCATCAAAGCGTTATGCCCGCAGAAACTCATTCCACGGATATCCCAATCGAGCCGACCGAACTTTATGATTCTTGAAGTGGAGACCGAGGAGCTCGGACGGCGGCAGCCTGCAGGATCGGTCTGCAGTAGCAAACTTTGGCAACTCCCCAACACAAAGGCCTGGATGAATGAAACGAAAAGACTGACATTTGACAGGTCATCTTAGCCGCTCGCAACTCCGTCTTGAGCTTCCCGAAGAAACACTTGGCTGAGAATAGACGGGAGATGATGTTGAGACGATGCCTTGGCGGGGGGTGGGTGCATGATCGAGATGCGACGAGCAAACAGCTAGCTGCGTCGCTCTGGGAACGCCGAGGACTGGACCTGCTGGATGTTGATTTTCTATATCCAGATGGTCTGTTTAAGGAAACCGTGAAGTGAGATCTGACGGATAAGGTCTTCGGACCAAGAAACTTGTCCAAGGCGGATATACGAGCGACGAGGGCTTGCCATGGTACCGAAAACGCCGAAGATAACCCGCTACCTTGTTTCGCTCCGTTGAAGTACTTAGCTGTCTTAGATCGACTGTCTAAGGAGTGTACAAGTCGATAGGTGTGCGCCTATCTCTCAGTGGAGGTCGACTGATTCGGAGACGGATGCTCACATGAAAGATCAGCGCTCGCCGCTTTTCTGATGCGTTACAGCAAAGTTTACGTATGAACGGGTCCGCTTCTCATGAACGGTTTAATAATGGCTACCGTGCTAGGAGAAGTTATTGATACGGTGAGGCAGTGCTGGAGCTCGACCACTCAGGACTTTGAGGCAAAAGAAGGCCCTTCCCATCCCCCCTCCATTGGTACGTCCTATGAGGAAAGCCCAAAAGAGATGACCAGACTGGGGTTCGATCCCAGGACCTTATCCGTGTTAAGGATACGTGATAACCAACTACACCATCCGGCCTTACAGAGCTATCGTCGAGGTCGCCACATTGGTGCGGCGGCCACTGTCACGTAACTCGTTCTTGCCCCCATTCGGAGTTGAACCGAAGACCTCGTCATTACTAGTGACGCGCTCTACCACTGAGCTATAGGGGCCAATGATAAAATAGTGGTTGTTGTTGTGTTTCTGAATCGGGTAAGGTGGAGTTGTGGAGTTCCTGAATTTTCATTCACCCCACTTCCGCAACTCCCCGAGAGTCTCCGCCAAATTTAGACTCATGAACAGCATACCAAGGAGATAAACTCACCATCGAGTAGTGACCATGACAATTCATTGTTGTGTAGGCTGTCGCTTTCACCCTGAGTGTGGGGCCAAAGTTGAAACCATCAATATGTGGCGATGTTACTTTTAAGTCATATTTCTATGATAACTCTCGGAAAATACGCGGTAAATTCATCATCCCCCACACCTTTTTGGATAGCGGCGCTCAAGAGAGGAGGCTCCTCTGGGCCTTTAGTTGATGCGATAAGCACTAAGTTACACTTGTTAGTATAATTTTGACTATCTCCTTTCAGAAGCCACTCGTTCAAACACCGTCTCTCTCCCCTCCTACTCCCGTTGCCCACACAAATCCCACAGTTTGTTTACCTTCTTCTTATACCTCTCGTCCGCTGGCTCCATATGGATAATCAATTGACTCTTATACCTAGTTGGATCAACCTTGGGCGCAGTCTCCGGCGGCATCATCTGCTTCAACACCTCCGTCTCAACTGTTAGGAAACCATGAGAGCGCATCTTGATAAAGGCAGGAGATGAGTCGTTGGTTTGGAGGACGTCGGAAGTTGTTAACTCGGAAGTGAGGTCGGGATGGACGGTTTGCGTTCCTCGGCCGCCCGGTTGGTGGGTATTAGCTGCTGTCTTGTGAAAGAGGGGAAGGAGTAGTGGAGAGGAAAAGGGGAGTTTATACAGCTACGACTCCGGAAGCAAAGGTGGCGGACCAGGTGCGACCGGCGAACGGAATGAATATTTGTTTTCCAGATGGTGTTTCGCCTATTGGGATGAATGAGTTGACCGCTACGCACATGCGGAGTTCAGAGATGGTCCTGGGAGAGTGGGGTCTGGGTGTGGGAGTGCAGCTTGCTGAGAACTTCTGCGGGAGTGTTAGATTCAGGTTCTGGGGCGCGTGTTGCGGAATAGGCAGCCGACGAGTTATGACAGTTCATTGTGGACTTCTGACATTGATATTCTCATATCCTGTCTTCAATCAGGTCGTTTTATATCTGGGTCGTTGTGGCTCATTAACACCTCATGCGGGGTTGACGAATCGTCTCATGCAGTAAGCTGATTGTATGCAGTAAACTGATTTTAAGCAGCTCGACATTATGCGAACTTGCGCCCTTCGCCCAGATTTTCTCCGTTTTGAACGTTGTCCTGAAACGCTTTCTAAGCGCTAAACGCGGTCTCCGACGCGGCCCCCTGATGATACGATTGGCCCATGATCTGTTGATTAAACAGTACGGACTGTTTAATCGATGAGTTGTGGGGAGGTACGAAATGCCCAGCGTGTCCAATAGTCAGACTTGACTTTCTCCGAACTGACTGACTGCCTGAAATAGTCCAGTCAGCTCGTAGAATGCCGAAAGAGCCGCCAGTCAGTTTGAAATTTGGAACAGACGATCTCACACTGTTTGGACTGTGTCAATCTCAGTACCAAACGCGGTCCCCATCTACCCTATTTTGGTGGGGGCCACGGTTAATAAGCCCGATGTCGATTTGTATCCTGGCCAAGGAGCGAAAGACTTCGGTATTTTTTGCTTGCTAGGTGATTAATACAGACTCTGAAATACTGGGCAGCCATCTTAGTAGGTCCAAACTCTATTGAGATGTCTGAATTGCCATTTTTGAGCCATTCTCCATTCTCATACAGTCAGTAAGTTTGGCCCCCCAGATCTTGGCCGCCAGTCAGTTCTCAAGGTCTAAACCGTCTCAGGCTGACTGTTGGACACGCTGGGAATGCATATCAGAATCTTGCTTCTTGATCACAGCACTGTCGCCGTCAGCATCACTCGCGCAGGACAAAACCGACATGGCTTGGCACGAATTTAATATCTGCGCACAATCACAAAGAAGACAGAATATTTTGAATCCCTCGGTTCAGCCGAGAAGGTCAATAGGTCACCGGTCGGTTTAGCTCGAAAGCAGTTGCCGCTATCCATCTTCTATGCCACTGTCTTCATGCCTCCATGCTTCATTTCCGGTGCCTACCAAACGCCGTGCTCGAAACAAGTTTAGTTCTGCTTAGCTTTTGACTTCATCCACCTTGGCTTCGGCCGCCCACGGTGGTACCACTTTCGTCAAGTACTTCATAAACTTCCACATGCCAACGGCGCTTTCGACGTTGCCTTCCAGATCGGTGACTCTTTCCGGCCAGGCAACGCCAGCGCCCCTTAAGCCCGTCAGACCCAGCTTCCCATTCTTTGTAACCTCCCCGATTTGGCCTGTGGTTCCATCGCCCTCAACAGCGCCCACATCTCTGATCCAAGTCTCCCCATCCTCGCCAGTCCTCTTCAAGGACATAGCTGGAAGCTTTATCTTCTCGAAGCCAACAGCCTCACAGACTCTAGTGACCCCCTCATCGCCCAGCTCCCTCTCATAAGCAGCCTCCTCTTCAGCGCCCGGCTTGGTAAAGATCTTGTCAACGACAGTCTTCACCTTTCCATTCTCCCACCCCTCCTCTTCCAGATTCGCCCGAGCCCAGATTGCAGTCTCGCCCTTCAAGCCCGTGTTATCCCGGCGAATCCAGTCTCCCATATCCTCGGCGTACCTCAGTGGATGCCTGCTAAACCATTTCACTCTCAGCTTTGAGTGTGTCGACGTAGCAAGCTCAAAGAGATTCCTCAACACCAGAATAGCCGAGTGAGATGCACCGATCAACGCAATCGTCTCTTCTTTATCGGTTGGTAAATAATGGGCTAGAAGTGATGGGGTAAGAGCGATATCTAAGTCCAGCGGAGCCAGATGCTTATACTTTAGTGGAAGCCTTGGATCCAAAGGCTTTGAGCCGGTCGCCAAGACAACCAACTTAGTCTCTCCCTCCACACTACCTCTTTCTGGATCATTCGGAATGATAAGTACCTCCCAACTCTTGGTGTCAGCGTTCAAGGTTAGGTTGGTGGCCTTTCCGAACTTCAAGACGACGTCTGGATGGCGGGCGAGTCCAAGCGTTAGCTGTAAGCACAAGTCTGCTGCGGCAGCGATCTGGCAACCGGTTTCTTGGTCCATGGAGAGGAGTTTGTTGTATGGGCTGAGTGGGTCTTTTTTGGAGTTCGAGCTGTCCACAACGTCACGTAATGCTGACGTTGCTCTGGCGAAAGCGACGAAGAGCTTTACTTTGGTGTTTCTGTGTCGGCGTTAAAATGGTGTTCACAGCTGCCACCTTTGAATCAGGGGAAAGGTACGCACGATGGAACCTCTCTGTATCTGGCGCTCAGCCTTCCACCTTCAAACTTGTCATCGACCCACGCAATTGGCTTGATACCCTCATCCAGCAATCTCCCCACCACCGCAAGTCCGGCTGGCCCAGCACCTACAACAATCGCTCCAAACTTTTCCATATCGATATCTTCGACAGTGGCAGAAGCTGAAGCATGACCATTTCCGTTTGTGACAGCAACCCCCTCATTGCTCAGACCGTTGGCAACACCGTTTCTTCCATGACTTGCTCTTGCAATCCCCGCATCATTCCCACTCCCATACTCATTTTGGACAACAGACGGCATTTTGAGGCCTCCTTTTAATATAGCTCTAAAGTTAAGGTCGTCAGGTGAAATTGCGCGATTGCCTGCTTTTAGGGATGTAGTGGTAAAGAGGTGTATCCTCCCGTGGCTGCTGCTAGCTTGTGGCAGGCTACTTCTTAGTGCTCGGGTGACTCCTGCAAGCGCACCCAACGAGCCCTGTCGCTTGCCACGTCTGATAACCAAGTTGACCGCCATCATTCCTGTGTCTTGCCCTTATCGGTAAGACAGTGCGTCCAGGATAACGTAAAAACTGATTTTTAGTGGTTGATCGAGTGTTTTACCATGCAGCACCAGTTATGTGACCTTGGTGGCTCGGGGAATCCGCTGACTCAGCACCGTTGCTATCCGATATGGTTCCTCGACTTTTACCTCTATGGGCAGTTTATGTGTCACTGATTGCACTGTACGAGCTCCTATCTTCCATCAATCTTGTTAGTCGGATTCCCAGAGGCGGGGTAATACAGTGTTACAAACCTGAAGAATCCAGAAGCAAAAGAAAGCCTGGGGAGATGTTAGAGTGATATATATGCTGGTGTGAGAGAGGCGTCGATGTCGTGATCGATCACGTGAGCTCAACCCCTGGTCGAATCACATCTTTAACGAGGTTGATGAGATGGCGCAATTTCATTTACTTATTGTGTTAAAAGAGTATTAGAAGGCATATTATATTGCAAACCATTTCAATTCCGGCGACGTCTTCGGTGACCCAGTATATTTTTGAAGCATACCTTGATTGCAACGACAGAAATGAAAGATCACAAACTTCTTGACGAACATTGGGTCTGAGGCCAATCCGTGTTCATCTCATAAAAAGGAGTATGGATACTATAACACACATGCCCATGGTAGTCGTGGGCCCCAGCAAGCTCCTGAAAGCTTTTCGGTACAAATACGTTTTTCTGCACAGTTATCAATCACAATGCATAAAACTTGATTTTAAGTTCGTTGAGATTAGCTACAGCAGAGGCAGACGTCTTTGTGTGCTCTTGTCAAAGTTGCCACTTCTCTTTCCTTGTCATCAACAGTATGAACATCCGTTTCTTGTACTTGCAGGGAAACTCTAAAACAGGAGGGTAAGAAAAGTGTTCGCGTCTTTCGGTCCCGTGCTCCCACATTTTGGTTTGCATCGAAGCTTGCTCAACCACAATCGACGCCCATTTATTTTGTGTGATGATATCATAAGTTCAGATGTAGCGAGGTAAACCTCCTCCTTCTAAGAAAATTACAAGCCATAAAACTCCCAACCATCTACACTCTGCGTCGTTGCCGAGCTCATAGATGACCCTTGCTCTTCTCTCGTGGGGTATTCCGTCCTCAGTTCCTCGTCAAGTCATAGCTCATCATCCTCCAACTCGGAAGGCTTGAGCAATCCACCAACCTTGGACAAACGCTCACGCTCAGCTGCGGCACGTGCGTTGGCCTCCTGCTCTCTGTCTTCGGCGAAAAGCTCGGTGTTATCTCCAGCGAACTCCTTGAGCTGGATCAAGAAATCACGGAGGTTGAGCTTGAAGCGGTCAATGGCGTGGTTCAAGCAGAACAGACCCTCAATGAAGGACTGGATCTGAGCTCTGAAGCGCCTGTTAGCATTGGTTTCATTTATGGACCATGGGTTTACTTACGGAACAAGGTTAGGGAAAGCGGTGTGCAGCAAGTTCGCAACAAAGTTTGTCAGGAAGTCTCTGTTGCTGGCACCTGGTGCAACGCCCATGTCTGGAGTATAAATTGGACCCTGGATCTTTGCCGGGGTGCCATCAGCTGGCTGGACAAGGTAGAACATTCTTGCGAGGAGAGCGGCCTGAGATTTGAAGCCGGCCTTGTGGTCAGTGTCGGTAAGAACGAAGAAGACATCTTGGAGAATTGGCACGAAGAATTGCTGGAAGAATGCGTTCGAAGTCTGTGGATCAGTGTCCGCAACGTTGGTAATGAGCTCAAGGCACATGCTGAGACCAGCGGCTTCAACCTCGCGGTTATCGTGCTTGCTGGCCCACATGCAAGAGTCAATAACAAACTTGAACTGGCGGTTATCCAATTTCAAAAGAGCTGGGAAGCAGTGAGTGTTGATAGCTCTGAGAAGAGAGAAGAACTCGACACGGTGTTCTGGGAACTCGGAGAAATCCTTGTTGATCATCTCCAGAGTACACTCAAAGACATTCTCCATGATGTTTGGCACCTGGTCCTCCATGAGGCTGCCAAGTTTCCCAATAATGATCGACAATAACCTGAGAACCTCGGCATCACGGGCGTTTGGCACGTTGCGGTTGTAGTCAACCAAGATAGCCTCGAGAAGGGCAGGCACCAGGCTGGTGCGGACCATCTCGAGATCATCGGCTCTCTCAATGTAGGTCTCAAGGAGCTTCAAGATCTCCTTCTTGATAGTCCTCAAGCCTCTGACGTTTGGCATCTTGGTGGCAATATCACCATCACGCTGGACCGCCTCCGAGATCATCTGACTGGTCGCTCTGTACATGGATAGCATGTCGAGGTAGATTCTACCGATTTGAGGGTAAAAGTAGCTGCCAATGGATGTGCATGCGGACACGTTAGTCTTCATAACGTTGCCGATGATCTTGATAGTGTCGCCATCCTGAAGAATCTGCGGGTTGGTCGTAGCCTGGCTGATAATCTGATCCCAAGCGGCATTTGGGTAGGACATGAGTTCGGCAATGAGCCTCTCCTGATCTCTCTTCTGTGGCTGAGCAGCGATCATGTAACCACAAGCTTCGTAGAAAGTGTGCACCTGTTGAGGAGAAAGGTCGCAGGTGATTTTACGCATGGTCCTAACGATCTCGTCGATGAATGGCTCCGACTCGTTTGGCTGGAGTGCCACGAAATGTCGCTTACACTGGCGAGCAATCTTGATAAAAGTATCGCAAGCCATATCCTGAACACCCTCGTGGGACTCGTGCATGAACTCGAAGAGCTTGTTGACGACGGTCTTCAAGAACTTCCAATGGGCCTTCAAGAAACGTGGATACTGGCCGACGATGTACATGATGTTGGAAGCTACGACAGCCTTGTTATCCTTGCCTCTCTTCATCTCAGTAAGGCCAAGAAGGTCCTTGATGACAGTGACCAGGAAGCGCTTCTCAGTTTCCTCATTCATGGCCATAGAGATGGAGCCGATGGCCCAGCAAAGGGTGTTGCAGTTGGCCCAAGACCACTCCGTTCCGTCGACCTGTCTGGAGAGCTTCTCCGTCATGATGTTCTCAGTATCAACAACATCCAAATGTGTCAGGTAGACCAAACATTCGCGGGTGGTCTTGTACAGCTGAATGGTGTCACTCTCCTTGACAAACTCGCGAACAATCTCGCCCTCGTCGTTCTCGACAATCAGCACTTCCTCCGGACGGACCATGTTCTCAATCATGACCGTTCTCAAGTTCGACAATACTTCGTTGTACTTGTGCTTGCGTAATGGGTAGTTTGCCAGCACAGAAGGACTCAGTGCCCCGGATCCTCCCCCAACGCCCATGTTGATTAATGGGTTGGTCTCAGTGATCGGCAAAGACTGCATCTCCTCGTAAAGCTCCTGCACCAACTTCGTCCAATACTCCAAGCAGATCTTGAAGATCTCACGATCCTCGATTTGTGAGATGCGGATGAGGTAGAAGTGAGCGTGGGTGAGAAAATCCCTGTTCGGTAGGTTCTCAATGAGGTGGAGATGCACACTGAAGAAGGTGCACAAGAAGAGGGCGAGGTTTTGGATGAATTCTTGATCTTTTGAGTTGCTGGACTTGTAGGTAGTCTTCAAGTCTAAAGACAGAGGGATGATCTTCGATATGGTTGTGAGGACTTCCGTGAACATGAGCACCTGCTTCTCGTCGTATGCGCCATTTCCCTCAGTCTTCAGTCCTCCAATCTCTGTCAGGCACTTCAAGGTGATATTGCGGAACTCTGGTGTCTCCAGGAAGCGAGAACGGAGGGTGTCGATAATCGCAGTTTCGAAAACATATCCCAGGGGGATCCAACTGAGAAAGCGGAGAAGCGTCTCAAGGGTTCTACTGATCAGACTTGGCTGGTTGGCAGTGGTGAGAACCTCGTTACAGAGGGAGAAAATGGCGGAGAACTCCTGGCACATGGTCGTCTTCAGCGCCTTAGTTTTCGCGGAAGTCATGGCATCCGCAGAGAAGTCAAAAACCTCCTCGGACAAAAGCCGTAATATCGACATGTTGTTCTCGCAAATCGATAAGCTGGTGCGGCACGAGGAGACGATCTCGTTGATAAACGTCGGCCAGTTGTGTGGCCATTCTTGCTTCAGTATGGAGACAAGCACCAGGTTGAGCTTGTTGACGAGGGTCTTGTGTGTCTTCAGCGATTCTTCTGATGTCGAACATTGGATGATAAAGTTGACGACGAAGTTACGGATGCCCTGGCACTGCTCTCTTGGGAGAACCTTCCACCTTGTCTGGATAACATTGTCAAGCACTTGTAATCCAAGGTCTGTCGGAGTTAGCTTCCCCGCATCTAGCTTTTTCAGAGTTGGTGAGCCACGCACATTTAGTTGGTTCGTATTTAGCCTCCTGGAGGATTTTATCCACCAGCAACCATGCGTCTGGATCTTCCTTAAACTGTGTATCGACGTCAGTAAGCTTGCGAGGTGCGCGAAATAACCACAGCAGATAGCGGAGGCAACGGCGCGTACCTGATTGAGAGTAGCCTGAGCAGTTTTTTGCTAGAAGGGGCCGGTTAGCAGATATTTGGCTTGGAGGACTGTTGCGAGTCCACAGAACGTCTTACCTGCTCCCCACGGCCCTCGTAGAAGGCCTGGACGACAATGTCGAGCTCTAGGATGGATAGCGCCATCGCGTCTACAGCTCGGAGATGTTTGTGGTGGTCGCCGATAAGGATTGAAAGTGGCAGTGGGCGTGAGGTCGTAAATGAAAGCAGCTGGTGCTGATCAGAAAGCTTCAAATATAAATGAAATGAGGCTTTAAGGCGGTTGTCTTGCGCTGTTGTCGGTATGGACCTTCGTGGTGGGGCAAGGCTGGACGAGGTTTGTTCAAGCGAGCGTTTTAAAGGTGGAGGTGCCGTAGCAACCTGCGTCGTACCTTGAGGCCTGCACTGTGCACAGCCGGCCAGGGACTCTGTAGAGGCTTCGAGAGTCAAAGACGAGTTAACCCGAAAACTGATATTTCGGGGCTACGATAATTCTCTACTATATTCACCGACTTTGAAACGTCTTAATCATTATATCAAACATCATTGTGACGAGGCTTTTAATCTATTTCTATTGGCATGGCATGAGGGTTGGCATGCTTATTCGCCGCCTTTCACAATTCGATTTACACATGTGTTAACCTTTCACGCCATGTTTCGTCAATTATAGGCATAATTTACATGCACAAAGCTTACTAATATCCTGATGGGTATAATGCTCTATACTAACCGCTGTGAGGCCCCGCAAAGCTTCTAATCTACTGGTACTGACTGTGGACTTTCATACTCTAAGCCCCTCTGCCTCTTCATCTCTATCAGCGGAGCCGGCAAGCGCACCATAGATGCGAAGTGGTACAGCTATCTCAAAGCTTTCGCAATTTAGTACTTCTGCTGCAGCAAGACCTATTCCGCGATCGTCCCGCGATACCTCTTCCAACAGTTCCGAGTCCAAGGCCCCGGTGTCTTCTGCCGATCTGTCCACTCTGGGCGTGACAAATTCGATCACAATCTTCCAATCTAGGGAAACGCCACTGGTTATGAAGCTTGGCGTTGAAGCGATTGGAATCGACGGAGAGAACACTATTCTGCGTGCGAATAAAGCTGATTCGGAATGTGAGGCATGGACTTTCCGCGTAACCCTGTTGATGCTCGCATCAGATCTCAAAGCCAAAGAGTGGTCAACCTTTTCGGAAGATTCGAGCGATATATGTACTGCATAGCATGCAATGTCTGCGTTCGTAAACTCTATAACGGCCGTCATTGTTTCTCCAAGACGATAAGCCGGCCTTGCCAGCATGACTACAGCAACTCGTTTACCACCACGCGCAATCTCAAATCGGTTGGCGCTCTGCTGCATATCGGTGGCCAAGTTGCTCCTCAAGATTGCCATATCAATGGCTTCCTTCGCAGTGGTTGGTTCCTGAACACTGGAATGTCGGCGCTGGGACGCCGCGCCAGGCGTGAGCAGAGCTTGAGCGGAGTTGTGCTGAGGTCTCTCTAGCAGGTTGTCCACGTAGCTTAGAAAGTCGTCAAGCGTCGACTCATTTTTGTCTTCTTGAGTTCCATTCTGAGCTTTGTTCCTCATCAAAGCGGCCGGGGACGGTTTGGATGTGCCAGAGACAGCCTTCACTGATGCTTGATCACGAAGTATAATGTAAGGCGACATCAGATCGTGGCCTAGAATCTCGCCATGCTCGTTCACACTACCAAGGACACGGAAAGGCACCTCCACAGACTTGATCTGCTGCTCCTTTGTCCCGCCCGGCCGCTGAGTTCCGAGTACAAGATTGTAAGATATCTTGATCGCCTTGCCACGATGAGACGGTGGAAGGCCTCTAGGAAGTTTGAATGTGTACTCAAACGTCTTGCTTTCACCAGGAGCAAGCTTGAGATCCACGAATAAAATGGACTGTGGCGTAGACAAAAGTGGGACGGAACGTGAATTTGCGATGCCTCGCATTCCCTTGATCGTGCTGAGTTCGCCTCCACCAAGGAAGCCGCCCAACGATTCAGTAATGTTGCCCCAACCAAAACTTCGCAACAGGCCGCCCTCCTTCTTCTTCTCAACCCCTATTACACCACCACCCTGACCACCCACGACTCCTTTCCTCTTCACGCTCTCAAATGATTCTTGGTCGATCAAAGACCCATCGAGAGTGAAAGTTCCCTGTAGCTGTGCGTACCCCATCATAAGAGTTTCTGCCGATGGCCTATATTGATTTACCATACTTAATGTTGATGGGCGACGTATATGGGGGAAGCGAGGGTGTCCCATCCCTGGTTTTGGTGGAACATATTCTGATGCTAATGTCTCGCTAGAGTGGTTGCTAGCAGAGTAGAACTCGCCGCTACTACGTGGAGTTTCTACATTGCTTGCAGGAGAAAGGACGCGAGTTGGAAAGGCTGGGAATTCCTTGCCATTACCATTGTTCCCGTGGGGCGTCCGTGGCGAGACATGACCGTTTGCCGTGTCGGTACTACGACTTAGGTTACTCTGCGAGTTATCATTCCCACCAACTTCCTGAGAAGAGAGGTGATTGGCCTGTGAAGGAGACGATGCTGGAAAACGGAAGGACGTGTTGGGGAATCTGAACCCTTGGTGAGAGGGCGAAAGACGCCCCTGTTTTCTATTCCTGCCATTTGGTGTAGTCAAGCCACCTCCGGTGGATGTGTCCGAGTGATTCTCACGTACAACGAGAGAGGTAAGGCGTGCATGTGCTGAAGGTATATCGGAGGATGAGTGGTTTTGAAACAGTGGTGAAGGCTGAGTCGTGGATCTGTGCGATATTGAAGCTATCAATCCGTTAGAAGAGTTACAAAATAATAATAAAATGGGCTGAATTGCTGTACCAGACGGAAACCCACTAGCCAAGGCATGGCCTCGACGAGGAACAATTTGCAGACTGGTGGACCTTCCATGTCGCCTTGACGGGATTCTTGGACTCTCGCTGTTCTGCGTCCCATTGCTGTTGGATCCGGCACTTGCATCGCCGGCTCCTAATGATATAATGGAGACAGACCGGCGATGGCTGTGTCCCGAACCTTTCGAAGTCGTCTCGCCGGAGCTTGTATTATTCGATTGGCTCCCAGACTTCGATGCCACGGCGCTCACCGGCACGTTGAGAGAAATAGTAGAGCGATGTCCTCGACTAGCAGGAAACGAAACAGAGGCATTCTTTGACCTTCCTCGAGCCTCAGCGATCTGAGCAGAGTTAACCGGTTTGCGATGCCTTTCGCTCGTCGCATTCGAGCCCAAATTCGGTGTTGAGTGCGCTGGAACTTGTGGAGTGCCTGGTATTGCGGCTATGTTCCTGAATATTATTTGACAGGCTATCTGCTCGCCAGCAAATACAGTCGGTTCTTCCCAATGAACAAATACCCTGATGGTCGAGGTTGATGGAGACATTTGAGGAGTTGCGCGAGTTTTGTTGTGGCTCCCTCTATGCAAAGGAGAGGTGCAACAGCAATCATGAATGCAATTGTAGAGGCGCGATAACTAATTCGTATATTGACATAACTGCGATATATATATCGGCTTGAGAGGAAGGAGGCGCATTCCCTTTGATCTTGTGAGAGTTCGAACATCCGCACCGCATAGTGGAGAGGTACAGCTTCGCCGGAGCTTGGCTGCGGCGCTCTGTTCCAAAAGCCCTGCTTGCGGTTTGTAGGCGATTAATCTGGAGTGGCAATCGGGATAAATAGGTCGTGGACCTGTTTGTGCCTAAATCCCCAGGTATAAAGCGCGAACACCCTTGTCTATCTGTATCGCGATTGTCAGTCTACGTAACTAGCTACCAGGGTAGAGTAAACACAACACCAGTTGACGATTGTACGCTTCAGCTTCTCAACCACCTGTTGCGTAAAAATTGCCAAACTCAGTAAGCATTCCCGAAGTTCACATTTTCCGAGTCTCCAGCGCTAGCCATTATCACCACGGGAGTGTCTCTGCTTCGTGTTGCGGTGCTAACGCAAGGAATGTAGGTCCGCCAGAACCCCACCAGCCGACAAGCAAGATGACTTCCTTCATCACCACTGTGTTAGTATTGGCCTTCAGTCACCGATATGCTCTTCGCTACTATCCGCTCGTGGACTGTCCAAGATCCTCCCGACGCAGAGCCTGAGGAGCTCTGCAAGGAAGTGCGTCTTGAGATCGATCCCAGTGCATTTCCACAACCTCCAGCTCCAGCATACATTACATCAGGCTCACAAAGAGGATATTATAGCAACCAAAGAACCCGCAACCAATTCAGACCACGCAATGCAAACAAGGGCACCAGCAGCTATCAGCTGCGTCAGTATGCCGAGGCCACGTTGGGCGGTGGTAGCTTGCGCAAGATTGTGAAGCTTCCAGAGGGCGAGGATGAGAATGAGTGGCTGGCTGTGAACAGTATGCCTCTTCGCTGAGAGAACCAGAAGAAGCCATGATACTTACTATGCCATCAGTGGTCGACTTCTACAATCACATCAACCTCCTCTACGGCTCCATCACAGAGTTTTGCTCTCCGCAATCATGCCCTGAAATGAAGGCGACCGACGAGTAAGTCAACGACCCGCCTCCAAGAGAGTGCCAAATTAACAGATAAAGGTTCGAGTATTTGTGGCAGGATTCGGAGAACTTCAAGCGCCCAACCAAGATGCCAGCCCCAACATACATCGAGCACTTGATGGGATGGGTGCAAAGCAACATCGACAACGAGGCCGTCTTCCCGAGCCGAATTGGTAAATGGGCCTTTCTGGCACCCTGAAAATGATTTCTAACGGCGTGATAGGTGTTCCGTTCCCAAAGACGTTCCCATCGATGATTCGCCAAGTCTTTAAGAGAATGTACCGCGTGTACGCCCACATCTACTGCCACCACTACCCAGTCGTACGCGAACTTGGACTCGAGGCTCATCTTAACACAAGCTTCAAGCACTACGTTCTTTTCATTGACGAGCACAACCTCGCCAGCGGAAAGGACTTCTGGGGCCCACTTGGTGACCTGGTGGACAGCATGCTGAAGAGTGATTAAGGCGCATACCCATGGATAGACGGTTCAGGAGTTCATAAAGCGGACTGGGCAATGTTTTGGCGCTCTCGGAAGGAGTTCTGGCTCTGTAATACCAACATGACTGACGTTGATGGATCGGGCTTATGGCGGTGACATGCTTTCCCTATGTTCTTAGAGATGATTTATAGCAGACATGAGCCATTATGAACAAAGATGATGGGACGCCGTAGTTGTTAGCCACCTTTTTAATCAATTTATTCGCTATTCTTTCCTGTTGTGAAGTTTGAAGTGACGTCCGTTCTCAAACGTGATCTTTCTCCATCTTCGCCAAGCAAATTGCCTGATGCGCACTAGCGTCTATCTGGGATTCCGTCGCCGAATGCCAAGACCTCGAAAACCTAGCTGTAGCCGGACGACAGCCATCATAACTCGATCTAAGACCGACGACCTTACTCTCCCCTCCACCCAGGCACTCATCTCGCACAAGTCATCAACATGAACGTTTCCAGGGCTGTTCTCCGCGCTTCCCGCGCCGCCGCTCCACGCGCCGCCATCCGCACATACGCTACCCCAGCTGCTGTCGATGCCAGACCTCCTGTGGCCCTTTTCGGCGTTGATGGAACCTACACCTCTGCTCTGGTAGGTCTATTGGCGAAAACTCGGATGTTTCAATAGCTTGCGACAGCTTGCCGAGCGTCAATGGCTGCCGCGAAGAAGGATAGAGAGCAGGAAGAAGGAACACGGGCTAACGAATGACCCCCAGTACACCGCCGCCGTGAAGAGCCAGTCCCTCGACTCCGTTGCTAAGGCCCTCAGCAAGCTAGATGCTGTTTTCAAGTCCGACGCCAAGCTCGGCACGATCATGCAGGCACCAACTCTCTCCGCTGAGGACAAGAGCGCCATCGTCGCCGAACTCCAGAAACACACCGGTCCAGCCGACAAGACCATCAAGAACTTCCTTGAGACCCTCGCCGAGAACAACAGATTGTCTATCCTCCAGTCCGTCTGCGCCAAGTTCGAGACCCTCATGGGTGCCTCCCGCGGCGAGATCGAGTTGACCGTCATCTCCGCAACCGTAAGTACCCGAATAATTCCGCAATTGGAGGAAGGATGAAGATGCGAGAAATGGAGAAATGATGTGGCAGTATCGCGAATTTAATTAACTAGAAACGCTGCCAAAATTTCACAGAATCCGAAGCGCCGAAACTGGATAAATGACGTTGGTAAACGGAGCAGGAGCTAACATTTCACAGCCACTTGACAACAAGGCCCTTACCCGCCTCGAGAACGCCGTTACCAAGTCCCAGTACGTTGGACAGGGCAAGAAGCTCAAGGTTACCAACAAGGTCAACAGTGATATCCTCGGTGGTCTCGTTGTTGAGATCGGTGACCGTACCATCGATCTCTCCGTCTCCGCCAAGATCGCCAAGATGAACAAGCTCCTCTCTGATGCTTTGTAAATAAGTGATTGTGGAAAGAGGATGGGCGAAGAGGGATCCTATGTATCACTAGTCTGGCTGAATGACACGGTTAAGACGAACAGGAAATGTATATGTTTGGATTAATGAGCACGTGTATTGCCACCTCTTTCCGGAACTAACTTGTCAAATATGAACCGTTGATATCAACTTAATGAGCAGCACCAATCATTTGACCACTTTCGAAGTTAGGCTCTATGGCAGAAGATCCAATGCGCACATGCAGATTGAAGCGGCTTCACTGTAAAGCTTGCCGAAAGCTGCCTAGTAAGAGCATCGTCAGATCGTTGAACCCTCGGAATGAAGCCTACAAAAGCTTGCCATTGTAAGGATAAGTGGGGATTTGAAGACACAGAAGTAATATAGTGGTTAATACATATCGGCTTCCATTGCATGACATCTCAAAGTACAACGCGAGTAGCGAGCGTTGAAGGGTTGACTCAAAATCCTGGCTTGACGCCCTTCATTTCATTCTTGGTAGTGGACTTGCCTCTCCAAGCCCATCTCAGCCCTCTTACGCTTTTCGATCCGAAAGATCTCCATTATACAACCCAAATGCTATCATGATTTGAGCTCGCTTGTCCGAGCCCAATGAACCGCCAGATACCGCTGAAGAGGAGAGTGAAATATATGTACAATCATGCAAACGCCACCCATCCGAGTTTTTTTAATACAATGTAGTTTTACAAGACTCCGTAGGGCCTGTTCCCCGTCTGCCTTCTGTTTTCCACGGTGGTATGATCGTCGTTGCTGGTAGGATTGCTAGCAAACTTATGCGTTCTTGACAACACCGACCTGAGCAGCGCGCATAGTGCGGCCGTTTAACTTCCATCCCTTGCGCTGGGTGTGCATGACGGTGTTATCGTCCTTGCCAATCATTGGAGCCATGAACATAGCCTCGTGCTGGTTTGGATCGAACTTCTCGCTGATATCTGGGTCGATTCTCTCGAGGCCGTGCTTCTTCAAGGTGTTCATGAGGATACCCTCGGTCATCTTGAGACCCTCGTACAGGTTGACAAGCTCCTGGACGTGCTCGTTCTTCTCCTTGACTGAGAGCTTCTCCTCTGGAACCATGGCGAGGGCGCGGTCAAGGTTGTCGACGGATTCAACGAGGTCCTTGGCGAACTTCTGGAGAGCAAAGTCCTTTGCGGCTTGGACTTCGCGCTTGGTGCGCTCTTGCAGGTTGCGAAAGTCGGCGACGGAGCGGAGATACTTGTCCTGTTGCAACCGATTAGATTTCAGCTTTTTGCGACAACGAGTGAAGCGAAGCTAGGCACGCCTCATCCATTGATTCGAAAATGGCATACCTTCAAGTCAGTGGCCTCCTTGGTCTTAGCCTCAAGCTCCTCCTTGATCTTATCCGCCTCAGAGACCTCAGCGGACTCCTCCTTTGCCTCTCCCTCGGTTGCGTAGAAGCGCTGGGCAGCTACTTGTCGCGACGCATTTTGGAACTGCTGTGCTGGGCGAACGAAGAAAGATGAGGTTGCTGGGCGGACGGCGGCAGCTCTGGCCGATCTGAAGAGGGTGCGTTGGAGCATGATTATTTATTGTTTGGTATTTTGCGACTGCGGTAACGGCGATATGCTGATGAGAGGCGGCAACGCGAGTGTATTTGAGTCGGCGACTTGGGAATTATTTTGGCGGCCTGAGGTCATGCATGTAACCGACCACAACTTCATTGCCAAGACGTGGTTGAGTCGGCCAATGGGCCGCAACGAGCGGAACGGGCTACGTGTTACCTAAGATCTGAGCACGCGTCTGATGTTCAGCGATGCTATTGAAGGCGATGCAATTCTATCTTACATAAAGCCAAGATGTCGTTCTATCGGGGGACTGTATCTATCAAGCCCAGAGTAAAAAGTTTCATCCATTAAATAAAGAGCAATATAAGCGCATACTGGAGTAGAATTGCCGATTCAACAACGACTGAAAAGAAGCTGGATCAAAGGGTTCCGTAAGTGTCCACCAAGCTGGAACTGGTTGTTTGGGCTTGCGACCAGGACTTATGATTAACTCATTTGACAAACTCTACATTTCAAATTAATAACTTTTATTTAGTGTTACTGTGTCATGTCTCGTGTCCATCGTTGTGTCCCTTGTTCTGCTCGATAAAAGTGAGCTTGTTGATTTGCCTTTTAGGATGCAGCTTGATAGTCGCCGCTATCGAGAACGCCATACCAGATCCTGAGCAATGCTGCTAGTGCCAATCCCTCCCGCTAAAACTCCTTGATGCACCGATCGATTTATTCGCTTCGCATGAAAACAGTGATATTGAACTTCCGCTTAAGAATGATGCATCAACTCGACTGGTGGTCTTGCAGTATGAGCCAAGATTGGTCCTCCCTCAATTGGGCTGATGCTCTCGGGCTCATCTGTGAAATCCTCAACAGCGATAGCTGGCAACGCCGGGCTGTCGCCATGATCCTTAGGGTGGTAGATCATTGTGGTGCTGCCACTGCGTTTTCTGTTGCCCTCCTCTCCATCGCTGACTGGGCTGTTCAAGTCGCTCGTCGCTTTTGGTCTTGCGTGTAACTTTGCGAGCGCCTCAGCCAAATCCTCAGCATGTACTTGCTTGTTTGGCGCATCCTCGAGCTTCATTTGCCATCCATGTGGAGGCGATGGTGGTGGGGAGATGAAGAAGAGCTTTCCGGCATCTGGAAGTGCCAGGTGCTCGTCCTTCGACTCTATTGATGTCTCCTTGCCAAAATAGATCTTCACCTGCTCGCCCATAATAACCTCGCCGTCAAGGACCTGGCGAATCCGGATCGCACTTTCCTGGTTGTAGAAAGAAACAATGATGCGACGGAATGACTTCAATGGCGCCCATGTATGAATTGTTGCGTTCTCATTGATGAGATCCTTGATGGTCTGGAGATTGGTGACATGGAAGATCGATGGATCGTTCAGGTTTGTGATGATAAGAGTGTTTGATGGTGGAGTTGGCGGCTGGAACGGTGGAACAGCGCTCAGATCGATGGAGAGAGGAGTACGGGAGCGGGAGGAGTGTCTGGATGAGTTGGAGCCGTTGTCAGACATGTTGACAATGGTGTGTGATTTGGGGTTGGTGTTGCGATGGTGTTTCGATGATGTAGGCTCGAGACTCTATAACGCTGGCGAGGAAGTAGAAACGTCGGGAGTCTATGACAGTGGCAGATGAAATAGTCCGAGGCGGAGGTGTGGTAGAGCTATGAAGGGGATATGGTGCTGATGATGGTTAATTTGTGTTTGTGTAAAAGGTGAAAGATGAAGGACGCAGGCACATATATAGGAGCGGGATCCACCACTTACGGAGCTTTTGGAAAACTTGAATCGGTGCTTAGAGTGACTCCTGGTGTGCGGGGAAGAAGCTGGTAGAAAGTGTTGTGTATACTGTATACAATGCGCAGCAAAGTGTTGAGTGGATTAGACTGGCTCGGTTTGGGTGAGTTCAAACGATGGTAAAACGCGGCTTGGAGGTGCAATCGTCATGGTGCCCCTCGATAAGTGCAAGCTGCGCCTCAAAGTCCAGCGGCTCTGGCATCACAAAGCGCCGACACGACCCCTGCCATCATCCACCAAGCAGCCGGGAAAGGATTGGACAGGCAGCACTAGACTGTGGTTGGCAATGTGTCAAGCGGCCGACATGTGCCTCCGCTTCAACGACCTTCACATCAGGAAGGACATACATTCTCTATGCGGTCCATACATACAACTCCAGACGTGAGTGATATACCAAAGCAGCGCTTCTGGTGTTTCAGAGACCCCACTCGGATTAATGCCGGTCTTTACGTTAACCCCGCGTCACTGTCAAAAAGAGCATTAGCACGATTTCGGTCATCTTGGTCGCCAACTGGTTGCTTCTCTCATTTCTCAATTTGATAATCTTTTTCGAGGTACGAGTACCGGAATACTTCTGAAGACGCCTTAGCCGACCCGACGGACAGGTCGGACGACGATTCTTTGATGTGGCCGCTGAGATTGCCAGTTTGGCCACCGAGGCTTTGTACCCCACAGAAACAGGCGATGCACTTCTCGCTTTACTGTGTCGATCTGGTGGTTATGGGCTTTGCTGAGCCTCAATAATGTCCTGCTGTTATAACCAGAGCCTCGCCGGCCCCAAATCAAGAGGCGACACATGCTCAAGGAGAGGATGTCTGCCTTATTACAGGCCTCTTACTATAACCACTTACTGAGCATGGCCCATACCTTGGGTAGAACTTGATCCGTTTCTCTAGTTCTAATATGCCTGCTGTAAGCGCAGCTTAACTGTGAATCTGCAGTCTGCTCGTAAACACAGCAGGCCAAGCCCTTGGAATGGCAGAGTATCGACATCAAGCATTTCATTTCTTAAGCAGATGCCTTCCGAGTCTTATCGCAGCTTTTGTTACAACATCAAAGCAAGGTCAGATATTTCTGCGGTTGTTTGGTGAAGACGATGAAAAATGCATGAAGCCAGATTGGCATCCTTCCATCTCTACCACGTGATTCCACTTTAAACGCGCGAGAAGCGTCGAGGCTGCGGCAGCAAGGTTGATTGAAAGTGCACCCCTGCGCGCGGCAGCCTTCAACCACAGGAACGCATACTCAAGTCAATCTTAACCACAAGTGCCCATCTTTGTTACCACTACTCCGACCACTATTCGCAACCCCATTGATACCCAGCGCGATCAATCTGAGCCCTCATTACCCGCAACGCCTCGCGTGCGCCTTCAACGTCTGAAACAGCTTACGCACATCGAGGTTTTGCGCCTACCGCCTACGAGTTCATCAGCTTCGAAGTCAGCCGCGAGGGCGACGCATCACATCCTCCCACATACTACCCAAAACGCCAACATGGATTACGATCCTATGCAATTAGATCAGGAGGCCGGGCCGCAGGTCAAGATCTCAGACGTAAGCAGCCCGCCATGCGCCTCATGCGCCGCGCCTCTAACAAACTCCAGGCCGACAACCTGCGCGTAGACTTCGAGCTCTCTGGTGTTGATTTGTCTTTCGCCAATTCCCTTCGTCGCGTGATCCTCGCCGAGGTCCCCACCATGGCTATCGATCTCGTCGAAGTCGAAGCCAACACCTCTGTCCTCGCCGATGAGTTCATCGCGCATCGCTTGGGACTCATTCCACTCTCCTCTAAGAACGTCTCAGACGTCAACTACTCAAGAGATTGCGACTGCGAATACTACTGCGAAAACTGCTCCGTCACGCTCCTCCTCAACGCCAAGTGCACATCCAAAGAAATCATGAAGGTCTACGCCCGCGATCTAGTCGTCGACGCCGCTCGCGCAAACCAATGGGTCGGAAATCCAGTCATCAACGACGACGAGGGACTCGGACCAGTCATTTGCAAGCTCCGCGAGGGACAAGAGATCAAGATGAAGTGTATCGCCAAGAAGGGAATCGCTATCGAGCACGCAAAGTGGGCACCGACTGCTGCGGTGGGCTTCGAGTACGATCCACATAACAAGCTGAGACATATGGATTTGTGGTATGAGGAGGACCCAGCGAAGGAGTGGCCAAAGTCAAAGTATGCGGATTGGGAGGAGCCAGCACAGGAGGGAGAGCCATTCAACTATGACGCAGTTCCAGGACGCTTTTACTTTGAGCTTGAGTCGGCAGGGAACATGGAGCCAGACGCTGTCGTACAAGAGGGAATCAAGGTCTTGCAGCAGAAGTTGGCAGGTATCATTGCTGGCTTGGGCTCAGGCACCGAAGGACTTGACGGCGCTTTGGACATGGGTGGTGGCATGAGCGGTGGAGATGACTTTGGTGCTCCAAGAAGCCCTGGCTTTGGTGGTGCTGATGAGCCATGGAACGGTGGTGGCGGTGACCAGGCTGGCTTCGCTACTCCATATGGCGCTGCTCCGGCTCCAACTGGTGAATGGGGCAATGGCTCGACGACTCCTTACGGTGCTACTCCTTATGGTGCCAGTGGCGGAGAGAGCTGGCCTTGAACAGTTCGTTGACGATTATAAGATGCGAGGCCATTATTACAGGAGACTGAGGGTAAAACCATGAAGGATTACACTGGAAAGAGTCGCAAGCATTGCAGCAGGGATTATACGGCGAGGCTTTTCAGGTCAATGCGAAGTTGGCTTCATGTGTACCACCACATAAAATTGCTTGGGCAGCGGGCGTTTAGGTTGTAGGTACCTGAGGGAGGTTGCCCAAATTACCCAGTTTGCACAGTTACGACGCAACCCATAGAGAGATAGGCCAAAGTATCGAAAACAGATATCATTCTCGTCTACTTGGTTACTTTTTCTGCTCTTCATATCCCAAGTCTTTTCGAGAAGTCCAATTCCAATATAGGGCTAGTGATCAAGAGTTTCATTTCGACAAAACCATTTTAATTTCTGTATCAACGCTTCAAGGTGTATAGCAACGCAGGAATATGCTCTTTTATACATGCAGACATCTGTAAAAAGGAAAACAACTCCGAGAGCCCTGATCTGGCTAAACTTGGCAGCCTATATACCAGCTTAATACAACCACCACCCTTACGCAATTGTAGAGTCGTGGGCCCCAATTGGGGCGTATTTAAATGGGTTCTCTCCCAGGTGCCGTTTGACCTGGCCGTCAGCACCAGAATCCAGCACTCGCCCTCCTCTCTGTGGGCTGACTGGGTTGGTTCAAGCGCCGAAGCGCAGTCCACACCAATCCCGGCCATATGCTTATTCTGCAACAAAAAATGCGCTTCTTCTTTTGGGTATCCTTTCGTCGTTTCTAGATAGCGACCTCCTCGTATCCCTTCACCTTTCTATAGATCTTCTTGTGTTGCTCGAGGAACAAGAAGGTCGCGATGGTCTGTGGTCCCAGGCGAATGAATGATGGGACCCAGCCGCGGAACATCCATCCAACACCTTCCAACCTGTACACGTCCCTAAGCAGCTTTGTCAAGCTCTTGCTCTCTTGAGAAGACATGATGCGAGTCTTGATAACATCCACAGGTGAGCAGACGGTGGTCGCAACAAATCCAGCCATTAGCGATGCGGTGAAGTGAGTGGTAAGGTTGTCACTCATTGGGGTATGGAGGATCAAGGCCCGCTTGATACCATCGTACGAAGCCAACTGAGAAGCCGTCATCAGGATAGCGCGCATAGAGTTTGGCCACACACCACGGAAGAGAGATTTCATTCCCTCCTCCCTACTCATCCTTATCAGTCCATCAATCGCATTCTTGTAGTTGCGACGGTCGGCGACTGGCAGCGCAGCATCGTGCTGCATGCGCACGTTCAAAACATCGGCTGGGTTTCCGACAATTCCTCCAATGAATCCCGATGTAGAGGCTATGGCGACAAGCATTAGCATCGATGGTGTGGAAGCAGGTGTGGTGAAGTGTTGCTTCAACTCTTCGTAGACGCCGAATCTAGTTGTGCTGTAGGTGATTTGCCGCAGAAGGGAGGCCGAGAGGCCGGGGTATAGGCCGAGGAGTCCATTGCTCTTGACGACATGGACGAAGGTTGCGACCATCGTTTGTGGTGCGGTTGGCGTGCGGGTCTGAAGACGAACCTTGGTGGATAAGTCAGAAAAGTTCAAATGAAGAGGACTTGGCATTTAACTGCGCGGCGCTGCAATTGCGAGGGACTGGTTGTATATACCTTGACTGTAACAATCTGTCAGCATGCACTCGCGGTAAAGATTGTGCGAAACATGCTAACTTACCAAGATCCAAGGGATGGGTTACGCAGGCTGCAAAACAGCTCGCGCTGCCTCCGAACCAGAATGGATATCTGATGTGTGCATGCGCTGTCGCATTCTTTGCCGGGTTGTCTTGCTTCGCCATTTTGGCAGTGTTTATATATTTATATTGGTCTAAAGGCCATTGAGTGTATTCCTCTGGTGAGAAAAGGAATACTGTGATTATGAGAAAAGGCTGGATACACGAAGTTGTCCAAAATCTGGATCTCGATAAACACAGGTGCACTGTCCCTGACAGGCCGCTAAAAAAAAGTTACAACCAACGTCAGTGCCCAGCGCTGCACGCGCTACCGAGTGGTGCCGAGGGCCTACAGCCTGGCTGGGGGCTAAGGAAGTATTGTTCCAGCGGCGGCCGCGTGTTCCCCGGATGTCTATCATTTCTACAGCCTTGGGACTTTCTGGGTCTTGTTGTTTAAGCAAGTCTAGGTCTATATAACCATTCAATTGGTTATGACTTCAATCATGAGACCTACCTGTATGGCTGGAAGGCCAATAAGCACAGGAAGAAATGTGCTCGCCATCTTTATGGGCCTTCAGACCTCTGTCGGAAGAGCGCAGCACTGTTTGGGATGCAGGCGCATGACAACTGGTTTGCTTTCTCACTTCTACACCATGGGAAATATAGGTTGACAGATGGTAGCAAGTGGGTCGCAAACCTCGGATGCGGCGAAGACAACAGTAATTGGGGGAAAGGCATATCAAACAGACGAATGGGACAATGTTTCTCCTACTATCAACGCAGCTATTGGCAGACAGCTTCACCTCCGGAAAGATCACCCAATCTCCATAACACGCCAAATTATCGAATCGGTTTTCCCAAGTCCGGAGTACAAGAAGCACAACACCTTCTTTCCAGTCGTCACAACCGAGCAAAACTTTGACTCTCTAGAGTTTCCAGCGGATCACCCGGGAAGAGCAAGGACAGACACCTACTACGTAAACAAGAGCACAGTGCTCCGCACACATACTAGCGCACATCAGCGTGACACCTTCAGAGCAAACGAGAGCGAGGGCTTCCTGATCAGCGCCGACGTATACCGCAGAGATGAGATCGATCGTAGCCACTACCCGGTCTTCCACCAGATGGAGGGAGCTCGCATGTGGGATAGAACGAAGGTGCCAAACGGAGACATTGCTGCTGCCGTCTGGAAGGATATTGAAGCGCTTCCAAGGCACGGCATGAAGGTTGAGGATCCAAATCCACCATACCACGCCGAGCGCAACCCCCTCCAGGATGCTCATACAGCTGCTGAGGCTGAGGCTATCGCAGCCCACCTGAAGAGATCCCTGGAGCTTATGGTTGTCGAGATCTTTAGGCGTGCTAAGGCATCTGTCAGCAAAGATGATCCAGCTGCCGCAGCCGAGTCATTGAGAGTTCGTTGGATTGAGGCATATTTCCCGTTCACGTCGCCATCCTGGGAGCTTGAGGTTTACTGGCAGGGCGACTGGCTAGAGGTTCTTGGCTGCGGTGTCATCAACCAGAAGATCTTCAACAACTCCGGCGTTCCAGATCAGCTCGGCTGGGCTTTCGGCATTGGGCTCGAGCGCATTGCCATGTTACTTTTTGAGATCCCAGACATTCGTCTTTTCTGGTCCAAGGATGAGAGATTCCTTGGCCAGTTCCATGGCGTCTCAGATGACTTGAGCAAGATGAAGAGATTCGTGTCTTTCTCTAGGCACCCTGAGTGCTACAAGGATGTTTCCTTTTGGCTTCGCAGCACTTCCAATGCCGCAGGCGGCGGAACAAGCATCAACACGCAGGAATTCCATGATAATGATGTCATGGAGATTGTCCGTGATGTTGCCGGAGACAATGTTGAGGACGTGAAGATGATTGATCAATTCGCCCATCCAAAGACTGGCAGAAAGTCGCTGTGCTACAGAATCAACTACAGAAGTCTGGAGAGGACCCTCACCAACCACGAGGCAAACGAGATACATGCTAGCGTTAAGGAGAAGCTTGTCGCTCAGTTCGGCGTCGAGCTGCGCTAATTCGGAGCAATTGCTGCCAGAAGCACCTATTAGACGCATAGCGGCACCGAAATCTGTAAAATACTGTAAAAATAGTAACAAATACTACGCAAATAGACGAGCACAAAGTACTGACACCAGGCACGTATAGCAGATTTTCCTACATTATTCAACCGTTAGTCATATAGAGGTACTGCGCAAGCTGCAGTTGACCAATAAGCTCTTTTCGCCTTTACAAGTAACGCAGTTGTCATGAAGCTGCAGCCTTTCAAGGACATAGCCTATGTCGGATTTTTTTCATGCATAACATACAAATATGGAGTACGATTCTCCTCGTCACAAAGAGCACGTGCAGCACAAAGCTCCAATGCATTGTTAGATCAATTACCTTGTGTTTTTGACAAGAAATCTATTCTGAAGTGCAATTATAAATTAGCCATCCTATTCCTATCGGCTCACCTACACAAACAATCATGCCGCCCTCTCAATCCACAGAAACCACCATCAGCTCTTCAAGTCAGTTAACAACCACAGCACATCCAATCAGTCATATACCACAACAAACACAAAACAAAATGTGTTCAAACTTCTCAGCCAGCTACAGCTGTGGCCACACCACTTCTCTCACAGCCTCCTGTGTGAGCCACCAGCTGGGCAGACCGTGCCAGCCACAAACTTTCAATAACAACACTCCGACTCCTTGCCCTGAGTGTGCGAAGAGGGAGCTGGAGAAAAAGAAGAAGAGAGGAAGGGGGAACGAGTCAGGCGAAGGCAGGGCTGGAATGAGGATTAGAAAGTAGAGGACGACGGCAGGTATGTCCAATCTATCGGGAGTGTTGCGGCCGTGTTAGTTATGAGCCCCTTATTTGCGAATATGATGGCTGGTCCACATAGTCAAATACGCAAAATATTTATTTATGGTAATATGTTGCTTCGTACACTTTCTTCACGTCAATGTCTTTCCTACATTCAAATTTATGTACTCGTACCACCAGTGTCATTGTTCACCAAATTGCACAAGATTGCATTCCGGCAACTCCCTCATCAGTCACCCAAGCTCGGAAATGTGTTGACTATACTGGGCTGACAAGTAAAGCTGATGCTTCTTCCCGCTGGTGCGATGGTCGGGTTCCAACCAATTCGACTCCATCGTCCACAACATCTGCTACTCTCGTCAAGTCTCGAATGCAGAGGACAGCAAAAGAGATGACCAAACTGGGGTTCGATCCCAGGACCTTATCCGTGTTAAGGATACGTGATAACCAACTACACCATCCGGCCGTACAGGGCCCACCTGTACGTCGCCACATCACTCACGTCGGGGGCCGTTGTTCGGTGACCCTTCTTGCCCCCATTCGGAGTTGAACCGAAGACCTCGTCATTACTAGTGACGCGCTCTACCACTGAGCTATAGGGGCTGTTGATGTTGTGGCCCTGCACGATTCTATATATAAACGGGTTTTATATCCCTGGAGGATGGAATCTGGTTCCGAGTTTCTCCATCAAACCTAACCTCCAACTTCGACACAAAACTCGTTAGGAATCAAATCTCTGGCCTCCAGAAAGTCGTATCAAACGAGACATATTTCTGGGCAGTTAGACATGTGGTAGTTACCATACTTAACACAGGCAGGGAATTTTGAGCGATCCTAACCTGCTAACCATACAAGCCGTGGCCAACATAGATTCAAAGTTCGCAATTAAATTTGAGAACGGCGCGACCCTCCGACTACTTTTTTAATATCAAATCTGGTAGTTCTTTCATACCAACAACTCCAGGCGGCTTTAGCTCACTTGGGAGAGCGCCAGACTGAAGTCAACTTCAGCCCTAACATCTGTTATCTGGAGGCACTGTGTTCGATCCACAGAAGCCGCACATCTGCGGGCTCGGGTCCACCCGAGTCAAGAACACTTAATTTTTGCTAATTTCTCTTCATGGAGATGCAGAGGGGGAAGGGCCGTGAGTGCCTACCGTGTCGATGGCTTACGTTTGGACTGGGACGCCTGTGGTGTTGTGATGTTGTCCGGATGAGGAAAATAGCTGGACAACCCGCGATGAGGAAATAAGGTCATTGTCACCGTCTCATATGCCGCAGGAGTGCTGTTTCGGGTTGTCAGGAAGTGGTAGGAACTGCGTTGATCGTGGGCCCTACTGAGACGTGGTTGTCGATGTCCAAGCAAGTCTTGCTTGAGCGGTGTAATTTTAAACGATGATGGGACCCAGAGGAGTTTCGTCTCGGAAGGCCGTGCCCGTACGGTACATGAGGGTTCTTACTGTTCGGCAAACCACCGTGCGCATCTAGATCGCCAGCACTCTCGGAGCCAGGTCGTAGCTGATTTGTGAACCTGAGTCGTAGGTAGGAAGCCGGTGTCGTAGATCACGGTAAATATCAGAGTCCGTAGAGCCACTTGTTAGTTTCTGCATCAGTCAGCATCGTATCTGAGACTGTTAAAACATAACTCGTCTTCGCCACGGAGGGTCGTCTGTGAGTCAAAAGACATGGTTGCGCCGGTACAGCAAGAGCACAGTAAGAATGTATATAGCATGAGATGGTATCCATTGAAATTCTCCCATTACAACCACAGACTTGATATACCCCTTGAAACTTAAATAGCAAAAGCCCCTTCCATCTATTATATACCATCAAGAAACAATCGCTAATCGCATAGCAATTTATTCGCACTTTTCTTCCTCTGCTATAAGGTTTAACTTTGACTCTCAAGCCGCAGCCGGCTGATCAACATCCATCCACATCTCCTCATGCTCAACCGGCACACTCGCTTCCTGTCTCACCCGTGTCTGCTGTTCACTCTGTGCTGGGACCTGTGTGTCGCAGTTCCTCAGCTCCTCTTGAGCAGCCTCACTTGGTAATGGCTGCCTGATAGGAGAATCACGTGGCTTCGTGTGCTCTCCATGCTCGTACATAATCTGACCATCAACCGGCTCTCTAACCTCCTCATGCACTGGCATAGGCCACGTTCCATTAACCTCTGGCTTTACCTCCTGAGCGACTTCGATCTGCTCATTCACCTCATCGACGTCCATCTCTGGCATCGGGGGCGGAGAAGACAGTGGCTCAATCTCAGGCGGCTGTAATTCGACGCCAACATGATGGTGCCGACCTCCAACAGAAACATGAGACACTTCCCTTGTGTGCTGGTACTGTATGTCGTGCGATAGATGACGCTGACGCTCCGGCGACGGGAGTTGAGGTTGTGGGGGAGCCGGGTGCTGTTCCTCTGGCGACGAGAGCTGCTGTTGTTCTGGTGAATGCTCGATTGGTGCTGGCGCTTCTGGAGTTGGCGCCTTAGCTGGCTTTGGCGGCAGTGGCTTCCACCAACTTCCCATTCCGAGGCCACGCATTGCGCCGTCACCGCGGAGGAAGCTCTCCTGTGGCGAGTTGGAGCTACCATATGTCACTTCGATATCTCCAGTGACGTTGCCGACACCATTAGCCAGTGACAGTAACAGCGCTGCTTCCTCCTCTCTTTCGAGCTCATCCTCCTTCATTCCTGCGGTAATCCTCATTCTCCTGCCCTTGCCCTTCGTTTCAAGGCTGGTATCGAGCCCGGATGGAAATTTGATGCTCAGTACCATGTAACTGCCCCCGTCGTGGTTTTTCTTCCACTCTCTGCTCTTGATACCCCATCTTGTCGTGCTGGAGTACTTCTCCAGTGTGGGCAAGATCATGACGGTGACATGCATGTCCCTGTCGGTAGGCGGAACGATCGGGCCCCTCGATGGTGCATGGTTAAGCACAATATCCTTCTCCTTCTTTGCTTTCCCGTTGATTTTCTTCACCAATTCGTCGCCTGAAAATGGTCCCCCGCCACCGGCTACGAGATCTAATGCCGAGACATCAATCCCCTCCGGCCATGCGCCTTGGATCCACCCACTGTGAATGCACGCAGCAATAACGTCACTGTCGTCGGTATATACGTCCGTTCCCCAGAGTCCGCGGCGCATCGTAATTTCCTCTCTACTAGCTGTATCAAGGTACACTCTCGGCACCCTGACTGTCAGCGTACAACCCTGTTTATCTTCTATCACATCCTTTGGCAGCGGCTTGGCATTACTGCTGTACCCTCTTCGCGGCAATTCTGAATTTGCATTCAGACTTGGAGGGTCGCCAGGCGTAAGGGAAGCCTCGTACATAAAATGCCCAAGGTGCTTGCGCGGTAGGTGAGCCACAGACTCCAATACGGCATTGGACTTGACGACCTGCTTAGGCTTTGGCACGATGACTTGTGGCTGTTGCGCTGGAAATGGACTGTTGCGGTTGTGGTGGTGATGGTGTCCCACCTTGACGTGATGGTGATGTGGAACGACCTTCCGTGGTGGTGAAGGGCCCATGTGCTGGCCGAAAGTGGGCGTAAGTGATGGCTGCGAGGGAGAGGAGAGACGAGTGATGGGTTCAGGGCCGGATACGCTAAGGTACACAATTAATTCTACACAATCATAATACCATGGTAGGGAGGGGACTTACTGCCTATGAGCACCAATATCCAGCTGTGGAGTTGGCTTAGCCCTCTTTCTCCCGGTAGGCGTCCTACGGCCAGTGCTGCCGCTGTCATCCTTGTCGTCATCTTGCAACTTCCTTCGACGACCACCGCGAGAATCCTGCCTCGCCATCATCTCAGTAGGAGAGTCGAAGGCAGCGACGCCTTCGAGATCCTCCCTTCTTAGGCCTCCTTGGTAAGGTGTCTGTGTGCCTCCACTGGCGCCACTTCCACCAATGCTTCCAACACCACTGCCAATGCCGCTGAACATCTTTCCAAACTCGCTCTTGATTCCAGGCTCCCCTGGAGGCCCCTGCGCACCTTGAACGGCTTGCGGAAATGGAGAGTTGCGGCCTTTACGATTAATTTCCTGCTGAATGCCCAGATATACACCACGCTGCATGTTATGCTGCATCTCCTCGTTTGGGCGGAATGGTCCTTGCGGGCCTTGTGGACCATACTGTTGCTGCTGCATCTGATGAGGCCCATGCATCCTTTCACGCTCCTGCAGCGGACTTCCGTACTGGGCGCCGTTTACCTGCTGCTGCTGTTGTTGTTGTTGTTGCATTTGCTGCTCTCTTTGTTGATACTCGGGCGCGGGGTACCTGACATGGGGATAGGCAGGCGTTGCGCCGTATGGATGAGGTCCGTTCCCAGGATAATCATAGGGTGGAGGCCCAGGCTGCTGCATTGGCTCCCTGGGATGCTCATCCACCCTGCGCATCCACGGACCTTCGAGTTCACGAGGTCCAAACGTGCCTGGCTGAGGACCATACTGGCGAGCATATTGTGGCTGCATCTGCTCTTGTCTGGCGAAACCAGCAGCTGGATCTCTAGCACGCTCCATGCGTTCGCGCTCACGCTCTCGCATCATCTCTCTTTCCCTCTCCTGGCGCTCTCTTTCTCTCATTATATCGCGTTCCCGCTCCCTTTCACGCTCTCTTTCGCGATATTCGCGCTCGGTCTCACGTTGGCGCATCGACTCCCGCTCACGCAGCATCTCTCGCTCTCTCTCGTGATTGCGGTTGTGCTCCATTTCGCGCTCTCTTTGCTGCTGCTCCCGCTCCCTGTCGCGCTTCAAAATAGCCTCCTCAATTCTCTCCCGTTCTCTAAAGGCTGGAATATCGTCTCTATTGCCATACCCTGAAGATCTTGGTACATAAGGCTGAGACCTGCCATTATCAGAGCGAATAGTCTCGGCGTTCGATGGCTCTCGTTCTCTAGGAGGCTGATTGAACAAGGCTGGCTGACTGCTTGGCCGAGGTGGTAGCACATTGGGATTCGGTACTCTGACAGTGGCTGGATATTGCTCCCGTCTTTCTTCAGGAATGGTGGGGCCAGAACCTGAAGGGTTACGGGGATAGGCTTGAGGTGTGCTGTAGCGCAAACTTTTGTCGGGCGTCAAGACAGGTCCATGAGGACTGCCTGCAGACACAGAATTGGCTCTTGCATCCGGATGTGACATCTGGGATTGAGAAAGGCGGTGATGCTCGGGGGTTTGTGGGCGGCGAAAGCGATCATAGTCTGAGCCGGCGGTCGATATTCTTGGAGAGGCGTGGTGTTGAATAGACGGAGTAAATGGCGTGGTAGGACCAGTTGGCGCACCCGAAAGCATCATTGCTGCGGGGCTTTGATATGGGGGTCCTGGAGGCCCTTGCTCTTGCCTTGCCGGCCCTCCTAGCATTGATGATATGGACATGCTGCTGCTGTTCACACTGTTTGGCCTGTGCATCGGGTTCAAGGCTGGAAGGTCGCGACCGGTTGCGAAGGGTGTAGGTGGGCCGATGGCCGGCGCGGGCTGTCTCGATGGTGGAGGCGGGGGAAAATGTGGGCGTGACTGTTTTGAATGCCCTTGAACTTGTTGTTGTTGTTGCTGCTGCTGCGGTTCACGCTGCTGAGGCGACGACGGCGGCGGCATGCTGCGGTTCATAGAACCGGGACCCGCGCCCATTGAGGAGGAACTTCCAGTGCGCGCATGGTCGGCATTAGGCATTGGTGCACTGTCGCGTGAATATGCTGGTTGTGGAAAATAGTTATTTTCCGACGCCCGTCTCTGATGGTCAGGACGAAATTGTGGCGGTCCAGCGCGAGGGTCAGCACCTTGGGGAAATGGTGGTGAAATTCGTTGAGGACCCTGTTGCTGTTGCTGTTGCTGCTGTTGTTGAAATGGTACGTGAGGCGCGTATGGTGATTGAGCACTTCTGTTGAATGGATGCTGCGGGTGTCGGGGATCCATTATGACGAGTCGACGACGTCTTTGCGACGTGACAGGTGGTGATGGGGATGTCGAGTTTGAGTTTTCTCGGGCAGAGATGGCGTCGAGACTCTAGTCAGGGCGAGTCTGGTAGAGCTTTGGAGCTAGTCGCACATGCTGCAGCGACTCGTGGCAGGGTGTCTGTGTATGCTGTAGATAGCATATACTGCACCAGTATAGGCAAACTTGTTGCTGTAGCTAAGCGACAACAATATATCGCGAGGTTGGCGATGTAACTGACTGGCAGTTTTCAGTTGAAATGTCAGAGCGACGAGGATTTCTGAGGCTGGTCTTGCTTGCACGCGCTTTCCGCTTTTGCGTCACGGCGGACCGATTTTGGCGCATCAGATCCCTGTTCAAGCTTGCAGTAGCGCGCCATCATAGTGCGACCCTTGTCCGTGTTGCCAATCAGGCACAGTCTGGGGAACGGCCCCGGCTTGGTCCGGCTCAGTGAGGCTGGAACGCTGCTGGCGGACGAAAGAAGATCAACACCGGCAACGAGACCGACGACATAAACATAGCAAAATATGTGAAGCTATTCACAAATTGGGCGAAACAAACCATCCTGCCAGTTTACCAGTGCAAGCAGTTACAGCCGCAGTTCCGCCGCTGCATGAGCTTGAGGTTCCCAGCGACGCCATAACACCGAGGCACCAGCCGCGCTGCAGGAACATATCCGTACGAAACTCAACCAGCTGAGGCACAATGGAATCTCCATTAAGGTCTTCGTCACAGATACGACTGCCATTGCCTGGAACTCCAGGCGCATCATGGAGCTGTTACAAAGCACGACTTAAAGCCATTTTCCATGGCGCACAACCTTCGTTCATGATTGCCTTCTGGCTCTTTGGTACAGTCTTCACTTTCACACAATCCTCACCACCATCAAATTGGGAAAACCCATGCTAACACAGTTCCAAACAGGCCTGATCAATAATGTTCTCTATGTAATCATCCTCTCTGCCGCTCTCGACTTAGTAGGCCCTCTCGCTCCGAAATCCCTCGTACTTCTCGCCGACGTCGTACCTTCCTTCCTCACGAAACTCGCTGCCCCATATTTCATACATCACATACCCTACAACCTTCGCATACCGATATTATGTCTTCTATCTTCCTCTGGCATGCTACTAGTCGCTCTCACCCCGGCACCCGATAGTTCAGCTGGATCGATACACGCACCGGCGATAGCTATAAAGATGGTGGGCGTTGTGCTCGCCAGTTTGAGTAGTGGTGGCGGAGAGTTGAGCTTCCTTGGCTTGACGCATTACTACGGACATTTCAGCCTTGCTGCTTGGGGCAGTGGGACAGGCGGCGCTGGACTTTTTGGAGCAGGACTTTATGTCCTTCTTACCTCAACGCTCGGATTCACTGTCAAGGACAGTTTGTTAGCAAGCGCATCCCTGCCGAGTATCATGTTGCTCGCATTCTTTGCAATCCTCCCACATGGGCCTATGAAAGCTGGCAAGGCAAAGGACTATGAAGCAGTCCCCGGAGAGGAGGATGTCGAGGAGGAACGTCAGCCAACTTCAAGCCTGTTGGCGCAAACTCCGGACCAAACTAACCAGCGGATAACACAATACTCATTCAGGGACAACCTCCGCCGCGCCAAAGCGTTATTCTTCCCATACATGCTGCCACTCCTGCTAGTGTATATCGCAGAATACGTCATAAACCAAGCCATCAGTCCAGTTCTGCTCTTTCCGGTCGAATCAAGTCCCTTCGACCATTACCGCGACTTCTATCCCATGTATGCCTTCCTCTACCAAGTCGGTGTTTTCATTTCCCGATCATCGACACCCTTCATCCGACTGAACAACATCTACATACCATCTCTGCTACAGATAGGCAACCTGGCTCTATTGCTATCGCATGCGATGTTCTTCTGGATTCCTTCCGTCTATATCATCTTCCTGGTAATATTCTGGGAGGGTTTATTGGGTGGTGCAGTCTACGTTAACTGCTTTGCTAAGATCTTGGACGAGGTCAAGGGAGAGGACAGGGAGTTCAGCTTGGGCGCGACAAGTGTCAGTGATAGTGGTGGTATCTGTGTGGCAGGTTTAATCGGGCTGGTCCTAGAGCCAGCACTCTGCAGATGGAATGTGGGACAAGGGAGAGGCTGGTGTAGGGAATTGTGATGGACAGCGGCGAGATGGAATCACCTAAGATATTGCACTACATATGGAACATAGCCTAGTACATGATACAGGAGCCGATCCGGCAACGTTACCCCACCAGTTAGCCAACCGAGCCCAAATTAGTTTGCAACGGCACCATGTCGTATGTAAAGTCACAACGCCACAATATAAAATATAGATCGCCCCTATAGCTCAGTGGTAGAGCGCGTCACTAGTAATGACGAGGTCTTCGGTTCAACTCCGAATGGGGGCAAGAAGGGTCACCGGTCAACGGCCGATGTGAGTGATGCGTCGGAATCGACGTGAGCCCTGTACGGCCGGATGGTGTAGTTGGTTATCACGTATCCTTAACACGGATAAGGTCCTGGGATCGAACCCCAGTCTGGTCATTTCTTTTGCTGTCCCTTGCGACAAGGCATTCATTCGGCTTGCACAGGATGAAATGAGGGGACTCATTCTGAGATGTGGAGTTTTTATTTTATTTTATCAAACCGACGCAACAGGAGCGAAGTAATAGGAAAGAAAGCGATGGCTCGCGTCAACGTTCTTATTGTGGAATGAGAGGAATTCTTTTGTTATCTCGTGCTCCATCATACACACGTTGGCTCTCGATGCGCAACGCACAGCGCCTGCTAGCATTAGGTCCTGCTGTATATTGCAGACCGGCTCTACCCTTCCAACGATCTTATGGCAATCTGTGGCCCTATTGACCTGCGTATGCCGCACAATCGTCTTCACGAATCAGTGGTAACCCAGCCACGAAACGTGGATGGAAATCCTCAATGGCCCGCATACACTGCAACCAGCCGGTTTATCCCTACGCTCTCCATATCGTACCATTTATTCCAGAATGTGTTCCCCAGTCATCTAGAAATCTGAGACTCTTCCGTTATAGCTCCAATCACCGCCGCCACCCCATCTGAGTGGCTCATTCTTCGGTCCTCCAACCTCTCCAGTCTTAGGATTCACTTCGCCTTCAAACTCCGGCTTAGCGCCTCGTCTCACATCAGGGTGTAACTCCTTTCCCTCTCCACTAGCATCAATGCGTGCCTTCAACTCTGCCTCTTCTTGCGCCTTAGTGGCTGGCGACTGGTTTATTTGCGGCTTCGAAGCCGGAGATTGGTTGATCTTTGGCGTCACTCGCGGCTCAGCTTGGGGAGTAGAGAATGCGCCAGTGGAGAGCTTCTGCAGGCGCTCAAACTCCTCTTGCTCCTTTGGTGGAAGACGTGGTGGAGAAGGACCGGTAGCGAAGGCTGGACGTGCTATCGAGGTTGTGAAGCGGCGGACGCTGAATTGTGGAAGGCGATGTGGGATGAGGCGGGACATGGGTGCAATGGCCATTGTTGCGGCTCTGCTAACGAGGCTCTGGTGATCTTCTGTAATGCGTATGGAAGATTATGCGGCTTTTTGCGAGTTGAAGTCGTATGATGTTTCAATTATATGAGCGTTGTGTATATGTTATGGTAGTAGGAAGTAAAGGTTGTGGCAATAGGGAGCTCTCCCCGCAAATAGTGGTAGCCTCGTGGGTGGGGACACAGGGCTGACCATGACTGTCAGATCTGCCAACCATGTCATTGTCCCCGGATTACATAACATGCCCGACCCAGACACATATCTTATGACTGACGTTTTTGCCGGATAATGTGTGAAATGTGGAACCAAGGCGGTGAGCCACCTTTTGTGCTCAGTGGAGGGGCGAGAGGAACGTGCAGCAAGGCGGGATGGGGCGCGACGCCGGACAGCGCATTTGAGTCACTTCGTGTATACATAGAGGCTCTCTTGAACTACAACACCAATTCATACAAATTACACTTTCAAAGATATCTGGAGATATATGACATCTGCGCCCGCACTGAGTGGTCGATAAACAAGAAGAAACATATCCCACGGTAACCAATCCGTAGTTGTTGAATAAAATGGAGGGGTTGAAACAAACATTTGCACAGTGCAAGAAGGAGGGCAGAGTGAGCAAAAAAATTGGCTCCGTATATCCCAACATGGAAGCTAATATAACTACCTTTAGTCCGCCTTGGTCGCCTACTTCACTGCTGGTTTCCCAACCGCAGAGGCATGCGTGAAGATTATGCTTGGTCTCCAGGCTGGAGGAGCAGGTATGCGCTCAACGACAGCGAGCTTGACTTTCGACTCTCTGACATATACCAGACATTATTGAGCTCGGTATTCCTTTCACCGACCCAATTGCCGATGGACCAACTATCCAGAAGGCCAACACTATTGCGCTCAAGAACGGCATCACCGTTACCCACCTCCTCCAGTTCGTGACTGAGGCCAGAAAGCAGGGCCTGACCGTCCCAGTCCTGTTCATGGGATACTATAACCCAATCCTTCAGTATGGAGAGGAGAGACTCTTGACCGACTGCAAGAAGGCTGGTGTCAACGGATTCATCATCGTCGATCTTCCACCTGAGGAGGCTGTTGCTTTCCGTAACTTCTGCACCAAGGGAGGACTTTCATACGTTCCATTGATTGCACCATCTACTTCGGTGAAGCGTATGGAGCTCCTCTGCAAGCTTGCCGACTCCTTCATCTACGTTGTTTCGAGAATGGGCGTCACTGGCGCAACCGGAGCTTTGCCAACCGGTATCTCGGAACTTTTGGCTCGCGTCAAGGATTTTTCCGGCGGCAAGCCAGCCGCAGTTGGCTTCGGTGTCAGCACTCGCGACCACTTTTTAAGCGTCGCGGATATGGCTGATGGTGTCGTTATCGGTTCCCAGATCATCACCGAGATCGCCAATGCCCCAGCCGGCGAGGAGGCCAAGGCTGTCGAGGAGTACTGCGCGGCTGTTTCTGGACGCCGCGCTGCCCCAGTTAACCACGATATCAGCATCGTCGAGACTGTCAACATCAACCTCGAGCAGCAGCCAAACACTGTGCATGTGGATGAAGTCATCACCTCCGCGCCTGAGGTTGGGTTGGCAGACCAAATCGACGCTCTCAACAGCGCCAACGCAGACCCAAAGAACATTCCAGCCCGCTTTGGAGAGTTCGGAGGAGCCTACGTTCCAGAATCTTTGATGGATTGCCTCTCTGAGCTTGAGGCAGGCTTCAACGCCATCAAGGATGATCCAGCTTTCTGGGAGGAGTACCGCACCTACTACCCTTGGATCGGCCGCCCAGGTCACTTGCACCTTGCTGAGCGTCTCACTGAGCACGCTGGCGGTGCCAACATCTGGCTGAAGCGTGAGGATTTGAACCACACCGGTTCCCACAAGATCAACAACGCTCTTGGCCAGATCCTCCTCGCTCGCCGTCTTGGCAAAACTGAGATTATCGCCGAGACTGGTGCTGGACAGCACGGTGTTGCTACCGCCACTGTCTGCGCCAAGTTCAACATGAAGTGTACCATCTACATGGGCGCTGAGGATGTTCGGCGTCAGGCTCTTAACGTCTTTCGCATCAAGCTCCTCGGTGCCCGTGTCGTTGCCGTCGAGGCTGGCTCCAAGACTCTCCGTGACGCTGTCAACGAGGCTCTCCGCGCCTGGGTTGTCAACCTCGATACCACCCACTACATCATTGGTTCCGCTATCGGACCACATCCATTCCCAACCATTGTCCGCACTTTCCAGTCTGTCATCGGAAACGAGACCAAGGCTCAGATGCTTGAGAAGACTGGCCGTCTCCCAGACGCCGTCGTTGCTTGTGTCGGTGGTGGCTCCAACGCTACTGGCATGATGTACCCATTCTCCAAGGACCCATCTGTCCGCCTGATCGGTGTTGAAGCTGGTGGTGATGGAATCGATACCGAGCGCCACTCTGCTACCCTCACCTCCGGTACTAAGGGTGTCCTCCACGGTGTTCGTACGTACATTCTCCAGGACGCACACGGTCAGATTCAGGACACCCACTCCGTCTCTGCTGGTCTCGATTACCCAGGTGTCGGACCAGAGTTGTCCAGCTGGAAGGATAGCGATCGTGCCGAGTTCTTGGCTGCTACCGATGCCGAGGCTTTCATCGGCTTCCGCCTCTTGTCCCAGCTTGAGGGGATCATTCCAGCTTTGGAGACCTCGCACGCTGTCTTCGGTGCCATCAAGGTTGCTAAGGATATGGGGAAGGGTAAAAACATCGTTATCTGCGTTTCTGGAAGAGGAGACAAGGATGTACAGAGTGTTGCGGATGAGCTGCCAAAGCTTGGTCCACAGATTGGATGGGATCTTAGATTCTAAATGGTGGTTGAAGAGGAAAGGAGATGGGAAGGAATGGGGCGGATGCGGGCGTTTGAGATACACACTATACCGCAAGAAGCATTTTGGTGTGTTAAAATAGAAGCTTAGGACGCCTGAGTTGAATATGAATACTTGAAACACAGGTCCCCTTGTCAACCAATTGTGACGATAGAGCTTGCCGATATTTCAGCGACAACACTTGCCGCCGAATATCTGCCGTGTCGCTGTCGCCATCGCTGGGCCTACAAACTCCTTCATTACCTCGTTGCCATCATCAAACCGCTGATTGATCTCCTGCATCAGCGTAGCTTTCATATTCAAGATCTCGTCCGCCCTTCCGTTCACTTATCTCCTCTGCGCTGTCAATTCTGTCCTTGCTTTTATCACCAAAAGCTGCTTGAAACGGGCGTCCAGCTTTGGTTCCCACTGGTGGAACACCTCTCAATAGTCTTTGCCCATGTTGTAGAACTTTGCTGTCATGTTGTCTTCAGCAAAACGACCTTTATTCTTCTCCCCTGCCACCTCTCGTGCGTATTGGTGGATTTCCGAGACAGCCGGTTTGCGTTTGTGCCCTTGTGTTACCCAGTTGACAAGTTGGGCGGCGCGAGCTTCGGCCTTTTTTCTCGTTCTCGTGGAGAGTCAGACGAGTGCTTGCGATGAAGGTTGGGATTTCGTTGAGGAGGGCGTGGATTTCTGTCACAGTCGGCCCTGTTAGTTTTGCTGAGTAGATGTCTCTCATGGTGTTTTCACGACAGTTTATTAGCCACTTCCTTTAACCAATGGCACCATGTTTGCAGGTATTTTAGCGAATAAAGCACCATGCCGCAACGCGAGGGCCACCGCCTTGCCTTGAAGGTATGTCAAACCAACATAAGTATGCCAACCAGCGCCAATTAATTTTCATCTTGGTGAGAGGTGAGAACTCCTATCTCGATGAGACCTATCAAGATTGTATGCAAATTAGTTCTACGGATAGCTAACGAGTTAGCGGCTACCAAATTAATATCCACCAAGTTACATCTACCACTGCGTTGACCACGGAGAGCCTTCAAAAGAGCACCGGCACCTTCGACCTCCAATTATCTCCTTTTTCTTCCAAAATTGGTTGGTAAACCGAGTGTTGAAGTTATTAATGGATTAGCACTCAATAGGTCTTAATGACCAAAATAGACTGGAAACATAGTGACAGGCCAAGTGGCGAGAAGTGACAGTTGAGTAAGTTTCTGACAGAATGATGAAGACAAGACGACCGAAATTCCAGAATGAGTGTTGGTAAAGCTTGAGTCTATAAAATAATTACCGCGCACTAAGGCTAAGGCCAGACTCTTTGCGCCACTTTACTCCTTTTCGGTGTCCCATTGCCCACAATCCTAGTAATATATACATCTTCCTTTGACTACCTGAACTTGCTGACGATAACTGCAATAATGAGCAGCACCAGCACCGTTATAATCGCCACGGTGATGATCTTATTCGTCGCCATTCTAAAGCCAAAATCAGTAAATTCGTCAACAGCAATCTTCCACGTTAGGCATGTAACTCACCTCCTAGCCATCCCTCTCAATGTCTTAACACTCCTATCTACATATCCTTCACTCTCCAGCAATGTGTCGCCGGTATGCCTGATGACTTCTCTCTGTCTGTGCAAGTCTGCCAGCGTGCCGGCACCCACGGCCTCTGTCTCGTTTGCCAATCTTTGACTGTCCCTGAGACGCTGCGAACTCCTGTCTAATCTCTCAGTGCCACTCAGAAGTTGCTGGCGCTGCTCGAGTTGGACATCAGACCCAGATGGGCTATCTGTATAGCGCGAGCCGAACAGGGCAGAGCGGTCGGACTGGAGAGTGAGCAGCCGGCGCTTAGCATTCGAGACATCGGTTTCGTGGTTGCGGAAGCGGGAATTTGTCTTCTGGCGAAGTGCGGAGGGGATGTTTGACTTCTCAAGGCGCATTTGGTCAAGCTGCACAATGGGTTATCATTATGAATGTTAGCGATACGAGAGAGATGGGATAACGTACGAGTTCATTGGTCTCCTCCAGCGCTCTCTCGGCTTGCGAGATAGCAGCCTTGCGCGGCTCGCCGGAGAGCTCTGGAATAGTGTCGAGTTTCTGGTCGAGGTCCGCCTGCACAAGCTTCAGCTCGGCCTCGTAGCTAGAGAAGAGCTCGGTGCCCGCTTCGGTATCAAGTGGATTCGACATTATGTCTGTTGTGTATGGATGAGATTTATGAGAAGTGGAAATGTAAGATGGCTGGCGATGTAGATGCCACAGCTCTTATCGTGATTGACACCTGGCGAGATGAGACGCTGTCTATGTGCTGGTATCACGGAAAACAGTGCAAGAAGTGATTACGGTCTACGGCTAGAGAGAAAGCTAACAACAAGTTAAGTATAAGCTGCGGTGTTTATCGAAGAGCTTTGAAGCCGTGCGATAGGCAGGATGACGACGGCCAACCGCAGTCACCTGGGCGGTTGCGCTTACCAGCCACACCAAAGCCACAACTGTCAAGCCAAGGGTTTCAGCCACAGGATCGTTGGCAGGCCCGCCAAGGCGGATACTATAAATGCACTAGGAAATGCACTAGACCCTGCATCTGCTCTTCCCATCAGAAAACCCCATAGCCATCAAGGTTGTCAGTCAGGTACGGCTGAGTACTCTGTAGTGTTGAGCCAGTGCTTGCCTTCTTCTTTTCCCAAGTCACAAAGATGGGTACTCTTCTGCTTCATCACTGCTCCCGCTTGTTTCTTCAGTATATTTGCGACGGTAAGGACCTATTTCGAGCAGTACTAAGCTTACTATACACCTGTCAATTATCATATCTGGAGCTCCGAACAAACCGATGATGGATCGATCGTACGTGCCTCTTTCTTTATCTCATGGTTCACCTCTACCGAAGTCTTTGCCGTGGAGCCAACCGGTTGCCATCGCTTTGCAATTATCACATTTTCCCCCCGTTCCCGGGTATGGTTTTGCTCTATTCCAGCGCTTTCGTTACCAGCCATGCATCTAACTCCCAAATCCAGAAGCAAGCAGCGCATAGCCGTCGTGGGCAGTGGAGTAGCCGGAATAGCGGCAGTATGGGCCCTTAAAGACAGCGGTCATGAAGTGCACATCTACGAGGCCGCCGACCGGTTGGGCGGACACACGAATACAGTAGACTTTAAGCACGGAAAATTCAAGACGGCAGTAGATACTGGCTTCATCGTTTTGAACACAGCAACTTACCCGAATTTCATCAACTTTCTCAAAACTATCAAAGTGGGAACTATGCCGAGCGAGATGACATTCAGCGTGTCCCGTGACGCCGGCCTATTTGAATGGGCAGGAACGAATCCATTCACACTCTTTGCGCAGCCTTCCAACCTGTTCTCACTGAGTATGTGGCGTATGATATTCGACGTCTTCCGCTTCAACCAATATGCGCTCGATCTCCTTATAAATTCCGCGGACAGCGATGATTTGGATAGCGACGGTGACAACCAACGATATGCTACCGAGGAGACCATCGGCGCGTACCTTGAGAGAGAAGGATACTCTGATGCTTTCCGCGACGACTACCTTATTCCAATGACAGCAGCAGTCTGGAGTACGAGTCCAGACAGGTGCTCGCTTGAGTTTCCAGCTATGACACTTGTGCGGTTCTTGTGGAACCATCACCTTCTCACAACCATTGGCGCCCGTCCACAATGGCTCACATTGCAACTCGGCTCGAGATCCTACATTGATGCTGCTCTCGGCGACTTCCCAATCGAGAAAATCCATCTCAGCACACCAATTCACCAGCTCGTTCACCAGTCCGATGGCAAACTCGAGCTTCGGTCATCAGAAGGGGGCGCCACTTTCGACAAAGTTATCCTCGCGACTCACGCACCCACCTCTCTTTCGATCATCAAATCGTCCGCCTCAGAACAGGAGAAATTCATCCTCAGCTCTTTCGCAACAAACTCGAATACCGCCATTCTACATTCCGATATCTCCCTTCTGCCTGAAAGACGGAATGCTTGGGCGGCATGGAATTACCTCACCCTCTCGGCACCGACCTCTTCTGCCATCCCAGCGTCGAACGTCAAGGGTTCGGAGAATATCGATCAGGTTTGCTTGACATACAACATGAATATCCTACAGCACATCCCAAGCAAGATCTTTGGCGATGTACTCGTTACCTTGAATCCGTTGCATAGACCAAGAGAAGAGACGATCCAAGGAGAATTTAGCTATGAGCACCCACTTTACACCACCAAAGCTATGGAAGCACAACGCCGACTTCCTGAGATCCAGGATAAGAGGAATGTGCAGTTTGCAGGTGCCTGGACCAAGTACGGCTTTCATGAGGATGGCTTTAGTTCTGGACTGGAGGCAGCGTTGAGGTTGGGTGCAGAGGTGCCGTTTGAGTATATTGACTCGAGGTATAGTCGCGGACGGATACCTGTGTTGGGAATGAGGGATCATACTTACAGAGTCTGGCTATGGAGCATGATGAAGGTACTTGGCGTACTGGGATGTGTCTTGAGTATCTTCGGGTTGGGTGGGAAAAAGAAGGTGCAGACGCCGTATGTTAATGGAAAGACGATTCCAAGTTGGGCGGGAATCGGCAGTGAGAGTTCGGTGGAAGATGATAGGACGACGGCATAGACTGTACATTTGTAGCACCAAATAGAGAAAAAACAACGGCCGTTATTACTGAAGCACAAAAAAGTCAAAAAGTCAAAAAGGAACACTCATTCTTTTAAGGCACGTTGTGCCATCACGACTTTCACAGGGAATTGAACTTGGGACCAGAGTGGGTGCGTATGCAATTAAGGCCGCCTTGCCCAACAGCACCACCAAGTCATATCGTTTGTGTGGGTGTGGATGTCCGCGCCTATTACCCGCGCGGTGGAAAAATAAAGGTCACGGGACTGCAACCACAACCGCAACCCTGCAGGAACATTAATTGAAAAGGTTTACTCACAGAGAAGGACACGCATGATCGCTCTCCAAAATGTTCGTGACATAGACTAATAAGGGGCTCAGGAGGTAAGTTGCTTTGTCTCGGATTTCAGGGTTGTTTGGGGGGGACCCCGGAAGGCAAGCTCATGCTGCATCACATATATTGCTCTACGTAGTTCTTATGCTGTCTCCACCATACATCATTGAAGACGAAGAACACATCTCAGAATCATGGTTTCATTCCCAACATGCCCTCAAATATAGCCCGAACACAATGTCAGAACTTAGTAGTTGAGAACGACCTTCTTCAACCAGGCGAGCGAAGTGTCTTGATCATCCTGAGTTGCCCTATGCCCGGCGTATTTGAAGGTGTAGAAGCTCAAGCCTCTCTACTCAGCGCCGAGGCCTGCAAGGCTTGGCGAGACAACGGTCGTCCAGGGTTAACAGTACACTCAGACTTGCTTAAAGCGAACGGCAAAAATCCAATGTTTGGGTTTGTTCTGTCAAGGTTTCGTTGTAACAAATCAAGCCTTAGCTCCCAATTAGGCTTAGCCTCCTGCTTAATACGGCCTTAGTGGTCAACTTGAGGGGGCTCGACCTCGAATTTCACTGATGTTTACAACGAATTACACGCAAAAGTTCGAAATTTTCCGAAAAAAGTGTTCGTAACTCGCTTTATCGAAGTTTTCGTTATACCCATACAAATTATACGACGTCTGAGGATTTCGTAGCAAGGAGAGTCGTTTTAAGCAGGTCTGACTGCACTAAGAGAAAACCACGACCCTGTCGCCAGTGTGAGATTGATTTTGTCCCCACCACCACCGCGCATAACTGATGCCCGCAGGAACCCAATAAATGCACGTCGCTGCTAGTTGCATCTGCCAATAAGTTAACAGCGAGTCTGAAAAACGTCCCTCCCACGACACCGCGATTTACTGGCCAGGACTAACTGAGAAGATGACCATTTGAAGGCGCTCAGATTGGAAGGAAAACATCCTTACATTGATCGAGCCTAGCTAAATGTCTCGCATATGAGTCACGCTTCCTCCCATGTGCCGAGGAGTTTGGTGCAAAGAATAGTCATAGCAGTTGAAGCTTTTCATGCCCGTTTGAACCTCATACATCATCCCAACGGCTAGCCCAAATGCTGAGCTAACCGCCGTTACCAATGAAGACATGTCAAATGACAGTCTCATGCATTTCTCGCGACACAGGATGCCCAAATTTTGCCTCATTACCCAAGATCTTCCACAAATAATTTAAGTTGTGCTTTTTCCTCCTTGCTCCGGATTCCCATCGATGGTAAAATGCAGGATCGAAGCCATCATTATCCTTCGTAGTCCTCATCTTCTTCGTCATCACCCTCGTCCATGTGATAAAAGCCGTTACGTCGGCTGCCAGGGGGCCCATAACTGCGCGAGCCGTACCTCCCGCCGAAGTGAAATGTGCCAATGTCTCTGACGCCGCTGAGGCCGAGCTGTGAAGCAACATTTACGTGACCCTCGCTATTTTTCTTGCCACTCTTCGCGATCGTTTTCACCATGTCTTCATCGCCCTTCCATGAGGTACGACAGTAAACACATTTAACATCTCCCGGCTTGCTCTTCGCCCACTGCTCAAAGCAGGCTTTGTGGATGTTATTCCCGCAGGCGGCCTTGCACCAGGCTACGTCTTCTCCCTTCCCCAACTCGGTTACGCAGACGGGACAATTTCCCTCGATAGGCTTGCGCTTACCAGCACGAGAAGTATCTTCGTTTGACCCATCGGACGACTGCGGCGATGTTGGGGCGTTCGCTCATATCTCTACCAATTCCGTCGTGTCAGTGCCAATTGGTACAAGAGATGCTCTGGAGTCTTCAGCACGTTCACCATAACCTGCCACCATATTAGTGCTAGAACCTTGTATACAGCTGGATGAGCTCACATATATGATGTGCCTTCAAAGCTGGCGATTGCGTTGTTGGTTGGGACAAGTACATGAGAGTTGCTTGGTGATTGTGACTCGATAAAGGTTGCCAGTAGTATCAGCAATATCGGATACTTCTTCAGGATGTGTGCCGTCATCACTTGTCCTCTTTGTACGGCCAATGAGGAAAATTCGCTGGGACATGGCACTGTCGTAGCGGTCGATACAGGTTTGCGGTGCGTGCCTGCGGAATACTCTCTGCGTCTTTTCGACTGGCTCCCCAGTCTTTGGATTCTTTGACTTTGATTTTGGGAACTTCTTGATCTGGGAGCTGCTCATGCCGGACACTGTGAGAGACCTCCCATACTCAGCGCCAAAACCCTCTTCTTTTGGTTTGTCCTCTCCCCTGCGTTTCCCCGATAGTGCTGGTGCCGCCCCAATAAAGCTATCATCGTCATCATCGTCATCATCATCATCATCGTCAATGGCAATGGGAGAGCTGCGAGTGCCACGGCGATTCATGCCACCCGTTTGATGTGTACCCATCGACTTTCTCTGAATTGGTGTTATAGCTGTGGAGCGGATCCCCGAAGCTCAACTAGAGCTTGGTATTCTGGAGGACATCTCTAGCACGTTATCCGAGGGCCTACGAACTTGAAATCGGAACTATATGTGAGGAAATGTCGAGCGCACATACAGCTGAGATAGAAAAAGAGGAAAGGTTTAAAGCCTCGTGTATTCGATGAAATGGAGTCTGCTAGTTTACAAGCGGCGTGAATGCGTCAAGTCGTCTAGGTGGCAAACTACGAGTATATGCATCACTGCACGTTGTGGTTTTGGCGTTCAGCTTATCCATTTGAACTGCTGGTGACGCGCGGCCACGTGATGACGCAATGTGGCTTGAATGTCCAAAGTGTGGCGCTTCATGGGTTGATATTTGGCTGGGCGGGCTGCACCGAGCGCTTGCAAGGCATCGTGCTCACTCGAGCCAACTTTCTTCCTTTGTGTCTTCACTACAATACTATAAAGTTGGTACTTTAGCTGACCGCCACTTTTAACCTATATATTATACACAGACTGCTGAATGAGAGTCATGGCAGCGCAAACCACTGAAGCAATGTCGAAGCTCGACGGTTCGTACCCCCTCCATACTCCCGCACTTATAGGGCACCAACTAATCGTACCACCAGTGAGCGACAAGGAGAATACCCCTGTTCCTACTAATGTCGCCAATCCAGCTGCGGAGGCTTCCGACGATGAGAATGGCGTTGCCGCAGAGAGCGGCGCACCAACAGCAGCAAAGAAGAAGCGCAAGCGCAAGCCAAAGAAGAAGAGCGGAGCAAAGCCAACCAAGCAGAGCAACCCCCCACGAGTTCCATTATCGACTCTATTCCCGAACGGCCAATATCCAAATGGTGTTGAGCATGAATACGTGAACGAGAACACATGGCGCACAACCAGCGAGGAGAAGCGCCACCTCGATCGTCTCGACATGGACTATTTGAACGACTTCCGCCAAGGTGCTGAGGTTCACAGACAGGTTCGCCAATGGGCGCAAGAGTGGGTTAAGCCAGGAATGGGCCTCACTGAAATTGCTGATGGCATCGAGGACTCAGTTCGTGCTTTGACTGGACACCCAGGCTTAGAGGACGGCGACAACATCAAGGGTGGAGTTGCGTTCCCAACCGGTTTGAACATCAACCACATTGCAGCGCATTACTCGCCTAATGCCGGGAATCAGATGACTGTCTCCAAGGACGATGTGATGTGTGTCGATTTTGGTGTGCACATCAACGGGCGCATCGTGGATTCCGCTTTCACTATGACCTGGGACCCAATCTATGATCCACTGCTTGAGGCTGTAAAGGAGTCTACCAACACTGGTCTGAAGGCTGCTGGTATTGATGTGCGCATGTGCGACATCGGCGAGCAAATTCAAGAAGTCATGGAAAGTTACGAGGTTGTCATTGGCAAGGAGACCTTCCCAGTCAAGCCAATCAGGAATTTGAACGGCCACAACATCGGACAGTGGAAGATTCATAGCGGAAAGAGTGTTCCTATCGTCAAGAATCAGGACACTACAAGGATGGAGGAAGGTGAGGTTTACGCCATTGAGACTTTCGGAAGTACCGGAAATGGATATGTTAGAGAAGATGTAAGCTGCCTTGCCGAATTTTTATTATTACGGAGACTAATTCTCCTTACAGCTCGAATGTTCTCATTACGCCATTGCCCAAGATGCGCCAAAGGTTGACCTCCGCCTGTCGTCGGCGAGGAACATCCTCAAGGTTATCAACAAATCGTTCGGCACTCTTCCATTCTGCCGTCGTTATCTCGACCGTCTGGGCCACGAGAAGTACCTGTTGGGCTTGAACAACTTGGTCAACCAGGGTATTGTCGAGGCATATCCACCATTGGTGGACAAGAAGGGCAGTTATACTGCACAGTTTGAGCATAGCTTCTTGCTTAGACCGAACTGCAAGGAGATCCTTAGCAGGGGTGACGACTATTAAGTGTCGGTGAGGATGAAATGAAGAAATGGAAGCAAATAAAGTCATATTACAAACTGAAAGCAGCAGCGCGAGGGATGTGCGTAGGTGAGAGGTGTTGTACTAACTGTAGTGCCCGCTATACCTGGAAGGTTGAGAGGTCCCGAAACACCAAGCGGACGGCATGGTGAGTAGGCGCTGCTTGAGATAAGACTACCCTCTTTCGACCCCGACAAGAGCGAGCATCGAGGAGAGATGGACAGGCACGGTCTTGGTCCTGGCGTTAATGGCTATCAAGGCGACGAGAACTTGGAACAAGGGCAATTTGAACAGAAAAGACACAAAGGCAAAGCTCTGAGCAAGTTGACATTGCCTTATGGCAGCTCAGTTGTGGTGCAACCATAGGCATACCCACTCTCAGTCCAAGGTTAATGCCCACGCCTGACTCTGCAAGGTTGCCTTCTATTTCATGATTCATTTCGGTCGTGTCGTGATACAATAGTGCTTTTTCAAAAAAAGTTTTTAACTCTCAACCCCCAGTGCCTTGGCTCCCAGCAACCTCTTCTGCTTGTCGAGGGCAATGATCCAGTACTCGGTCTTGGTATCTGAACGTGGAACGACATACACCTTCATCTCCTGCTCCTTCACGCCGCTTGACTCAACAATAGATTCGATAATGGTGCGGTATGCTCCTCTCACATCCCACTCATCAATGGTTCGTATCGAGATATTGGCCGAGAGTGGTGTTGGATGATCGATAAGTGCAGCAAAGGACTCTGCAAATAGGAGTTAGAAACCATATTTAGAAACCATATCTCTCACAACTTCATAAAACTCTGCCAGTAGACATACCTGCAGTTGGCAACTCCTGCCTCTCATACTTCAAGCTAACACCCTCAAACGCCTCATCCGCATCCGTAACATAAATGGCATCATCGCTCCCAAGTACATCCTTAATGGGCTTCGGCACCTCCTGCCCCTCATCCATAGTCTTCAACAGCTTCTCGCTCGACGCCTGCGCACTACCCTTATTCGAGTACCCCGTCAACGGCGCATTCGCCTGCTCCAAAAAGCTCAAGTAGCTCTGATCGTCCGCCATATTTGCTCTGCTCGTAACTCCAAATTCTCTTTTCTCAATGTTTCCTAAGGTCGCCGTGTTTATACGCTCTGCTGAAAGAGCTCTGCCTGCTCTCAGATATTGGCCGGAACCTCCGACAAAGGACTTCTCAAAGGCCGCCGTGAGCCTGCTCGGTGTGGTGCTGAGGCGGGGAATGGTGCCGTTGGGACTGCTTCCGGTGTAGGAGGCAGGGTATCGAGTTCGTAGTTTGGGTCTTGTTTCACAGACGTTTTCTTCGTGGGACGTCGCTCTTTAGCTGTGAGGAAGAGTGACAAGATGATGCCCATTGAAATGCGGCTCCAAGACAAGATATAAATGGCAGACGGATGGATCAGTGGAGATGAGGCTGGAAGGAAGGGTCTCGGGCGGCGGGGTTCAATGACGCAGGACGGTATTGAGGCTTGGCATAGATTGGCGTCAAAGAAAGGTCTGCCAGTCGTTTGACAAGCTCTTCAATCAATTGGCAAGTAATTCGGCTAGTAGCAGTAGCAGTAGCAGTAGCCGTACGTGTCACAATTTCACTGGATAGAAAGTGTGGAAATTATCACCTGGAAGCACCTAACATGAGTTACTTGGAAATTGTGATATGTTCAACCAGCATTTTCATGTCTAGCTAAACACCACCGGATATCGTTTAATTTCGCCTAGTCTATCAGAGACAACTGAAGACCTTCCCAGAAAACGTTCCCCAAAGTTCCTTGGAAAACCACTGAAAAACTTGAAGGAATTTAGTTGGCCTTCTCGAGGTCCTTCTTGAGGGTACCGAGAAATTGCTTCTTCTCGGCGAAGGTCTGGTAAGCACCGTGACCGAACTTGGAGGAGGTATCGATCCACTTGAGCTCGACCTTCTCGAGGGCCTTACGGGAGGTGTGGGTCCACATGGACTTGCGAAGAGTCATGACACGCTTCTTAACACCTGGGATGGAACCCTTAACCATGACCCAGTCGTTATTGACCTCACCGTAGCGGACGAAACCACCCATTCTATTTCTTGTTAGATTGAAACTCGAATTGTGAGAACTGCAGGGTGTAACTTACGGAGTGATGGTCTTCTTGGAGACATCAAACTCAGTGGAGGCGTTACCCTCATCGGCACCGGAACCAACGCGGTAAACCTTGTGGTTGCAGGAAGTACGGTGATGGTAACCGTCCTGACCAGCACGGGCAACAGTCCACTGGACGTGGGATGGATGCCAGGCACCAATACAGGCGACCTTACGGAGACCCTTGTGGGTCTTACGTGGAAGCTTCTTGGTTCCCCAACGGGAGGTGACTCCGGAGAATCCCTTACCCTTGGTGACAGCGATGACATCGATCATCTCGTCCTGCTCGAAGATGGTTGAGACCTCAACTGGCTTCTCGAAGAGACCAGCGGCGAAGTCAACCTTCTCGGCAACGGAGCCACCGTTGACCTGGACCTCCATAAGGTGGGCCTTCTTCTGCTTGAGAGGAGTCTTGCGGATCTGGGTGTGAGCGAGGACACGGACGACAGTGCAGTACTTCTTGATGCGCTCCATCTCGCGTGTGATGGAAGAACCGTTGTTCTCGGAGTGCTTCTTGGCGTACTTGGTGAAGGCCTTCTTCTTGGACTTGTACCAGTTCTTGTAGAAGCGACGCTTCAAGTCATCGGAAAGATGCTCAGCCCAGACGGTGGTGAGGGAGCGGAGACCGCGTGGGGTCTCAATGTAACCAACAAGACCAACAACGATCATCTATAAAAGATGTTAGCCATAGGTTCAGAAAACCCAGCGGGCTGCATTGTTCGTGCAGTGTGTTATCCATACCGGTGGGGTCTCGATGACAGTAACAGCCTCGACAACCTCCTTCTTGTGGGACTTGGCTCCTGGACGGTCAAGATCACGGACGATGGTGGTCATGCCAGCCTTGTAGCCCATGGTGGCAGTGAGGTGGACAGCCTTCTTTTGGTCATCCTTTGGGAAGCTGTTGAAGTCGCAAAATTAGCTCCATTCTTCGATCTTTTGTCGCAAAGATTGTATGTTACTCACGACTTGACACGTCCGCGGTGCTGGGCGGCACGCTTCCTTGGAAGGTAAGCCAGGGAACCGTGGCGAGGAGCTGTGCATTTGTTAGTGGTGTCCTTTTTTTCAGTCGAGTTGCTGCCGCTAGCGCAAGTTGGGGTCCGCGTCCTTGGGGATGCCAGAAGAATCGCGCATCCTTTATAATTGCGCCAGCGTGGTGTTTCGGCGTACCTTCGTACTTTCTGTGAGACATGGCGATTGTCGGTGGTTGTCGATGAAGGTTGAGAAGTTCGAGATTTCGTGAGTGCAACTAGAATATTGCGCCCTGTGTGGGCGGTGAAAAATAGGCGAGTAGCCCTTACCTGATAAGCGCTAGCGCGGCTCAGCCCGACCACATCACCGCAGCAACAACACAAGAAAGTAAACAATATATGAATTATTACCGACCATTATAAATAAGAATTTATGATATGATACGTTCAAATACTAATCATATATCTCATATCTTTTACCTCGTAGCACATCTTTGCGCAGGATGGCAGTGTTGTTCGATATCTCCTGCTAGGGCTGGCGGCTGGCTGCTGGCGCGACGTCGAGGCAGCCTCAACTTCCTGAACCATCAGTTGCCGGTGTACGTTGTCGACGAAGCAGTGACTTGCGTGGGGTGGGCTCCTCTTTTCCTGTCGTCATGGAACCATCTGCTGGGCACCCTTAGTGCTCTTTCCTTGTGCTTTGCGGCTTACTCGCTCCTCCTGGGCGCAATAGAGGAGTTCGACAGGCCGAGACGTGACGTCTCCTCCTGGCGTCAGCTCCGGGCGAACTGTCTTCACCACTCGAGGAATAACAAGAAGAGCGTACAATGCTCTCCCGCATCATACCTTAACTGCTCTCGTCATCCATTCCTCGGTCCTCACTCTCACACTACTCGCGACCCCGCACCGCCAAGTTCAGAGACAACTATAGACAACAGTCTGTAGGAGTTAATATGGCCAGTATGGAAGCCAGCAGTTTCATATAATCTCTCTCATTCCAACATGTCAATAAAATCACGAATCTAACTCATTTGAGGTCGACGTTTTCTAATCTCTCCTCCGTTACGAAGCATATTGCATCTGCGCCATCATTAACATCCAAGTCTCCCGCTCTTCCTAGTCTGTTCGCCATAGGCCTTGCCCCCGATTCTAGTTCCTCCTTCTCAACAGGTCTTTGATAAGGCAGCTCGCCGGCCAGGCCTTGATCTAATATCTTCACCTCGTCTTTCGGCTCTAACTTCGTAGTACTCATATCCACCGGCTTCATATCCATCATACCGGCCGCCACGCCCTCCACCCCTTCTTCTCTTGCTATCCTCCTTCCCATCTTCCCAACCACCTGTTTCAGCTTCGTCGGCATCTTGATCTTCCTCACATCTATCCCAAACGGTGCTCCCGCACTCTTCTCGTCTATCGCCGGCGCGGTCTGCACAGGCCCCAATTCGTTGTCCACCCATTGTTGCGGCAGCAGCGCAGTGGAAGTGGCATGTCTTGCTAGTTGGGACGCGAGGTGTGTTAATCCATCGAGACAGGGGTATTCTTCGAGTAGTAGAGCTTTCCTCCTGCTTTGACGGTTGGTGTATGTGCATACCCAGCCAAAGAAGGCGCAGGTCGCTATAACACAGAGCGCGCCCAGGGCTATTCCCCATCCTGGAAACTTATATTCTGGAAATGCTTCGGGTTCGGGTGATATGTCGCCGACGTCCCCGGGACTGTTTTCTCCTTCGTATTGATCGGCTCGTATAGCCAGGTGAGCGAATGAAATGACAGATGGTGGTACGTTGAAGGGGGTTGGTGCCATGGTACTGTCTGTGGTATGTGGGGGTGCTAAGAATGCTGGTAGATAGAGGATTGTAAGACCCAGAAGCCGGACGGGCTTGGACTATGTCCTGGAAACGTGCAACACTGATGGAAATGTTCATGTACCGAAATGCTTCGAGAATGAAGACATATGGAAGACACGGTGTGAAATCCTGAAGCAAGTGCTCTAGCAGCTATTATAGCACGACTAACTGGCGCGTGATACGGATGATGACCATTACAAGCCTACCAAAGAAACTTGACGACGGCTCACCATGCTGTGGGGGTTGTCTGTCTGATTTCGGACTAACACCCCGCGGCCGTAGACTTCAAATGAGAGCAGCTAGTGCGATAGGACGATAAGAGGTGAAATGATGATTCTTTGACTCTTGCACTTAGAGGAGAACGGATGTGCCTGGTTCTCCTGTCACTTGACAGGTGCTACTACGGAGGGAGCGCGTGGAACCGACAGATGAGAACACTTTGACAGGCATCTGGAAGTAAAAATGCATGCCTGGTCAAACTCAACACTCCGCGATGAGCTTGGGGTCTCAAAGCGTCTAGTTGTATAGCTCGGAGGTGCTCGAAATGTTAAACAACACCCTCAACCAGCTAGTTGCTTGCTAAATCACGTACCGCCGTACAGTTTTAGTTTTCAACACGCCATCGATAGATCTTGTGCTGTGGAGCCCAACTCCCAGATCAGAAACCTTTTAGCAGCTTCATGCACGAACGCGGTGGAAATGGCAGCCTAATATTACGGTACGACCAGAGCATCCATATCGAACTCAAGAGGGCAGACTGAGACGTCAGACAGCCACAACTTCCGCATTGGATCGCAGCCACTTTGCTCTCACATCTACGCAGGTCCTGGATTATCCGGTTAGGTCTCAAAGAGTCGTTGAAACCGGTTGGTAGAAACTTTGGTCCCATTTGCATCTCGTTCTTGACGAGGCTTGGCACTATATATCGTTACGAAAAACAAGACGTTTGCTTGCTCAATACATCCTTGCCTGCTCCAGATCCATCATGTTCAAATACCTCGGGCAGCCTCTGCCCATCGCGCCACAAATGCCTGACTTCATCCTCCCGTCTCACACGTTTTCTCATTGGTCGTGTATGTCGGCTGCTATTGGTTTGTGATGTTGTGTATATGGTGATTGTTTAGTGGCTTGGCTGAGATGATGATGTGTTGCCTCCCACGTCCCATCCGCTCCAAGCTCCAAGCTTCTCCTTATTGAGCCAAAACATGCAAAGCAAGCAGGCGAATGCAGCGCTCCAAGCAGGCGCGATAATCTATAAAGAACGCAAGATTTAGCCATCCATCCATCTGTCTATCACATGTCCAGCGCGTGCCAACTGCACTGTTTTCTTATCCACTTCTTCTCATCAATGCCCAATGGATTCGGCAAACCTCAACATCAAAACACCCTCCACACTCTTAATATTCGTCCGGGGCGTAAAGGGAAAAGTTCATCATACCTCCCCCTCCTGCCCAAAGAAACCCCCCTGCCTCCGCCCACTATTCCCCTCATTAACCATACTCTCCGCATCACCAACCTGCTTGCGTTCCGACACCTCCCTATTCTTCAAGTTCATCTGCTTATACTTCATGTGGCCCATACCCAGCGTTAATCCTCGAGACGATGTGTTGCGCGCCGGGATCCAGTGTCCCGTCTCCGGCTCCCACTTCCCACTAGCCCAGCCAGCGATCCCATCTTCTCTCCTAACTGCTGATTGCTATTGGAGGGGCTCCGAGGATGAACTAAGGCGATTCAGGTGCAAGTAGACGTCTGTGCCGTAACTGGGATACGTTAGCTTTTATTCAACGCTCGAAGGCGTCAGCCCGTTTATGGATATTTTGCAGTTCGACTTACCCTTCCATACTAATCAGCTTCAAATCTCCTCCAAAATACCTCGCATAGAGTCTTGAAATTGGCAATCCGTAACCAAATCCAGCCATTGGTGCCTTGAAATCACTTTTGTCGAAATCAGGATCCAAATTTGGTGTCGAATCCACGGTGGTGTACATATAGGTCCAAACGAGCGGAATAGCACTTCTCGCGATTCCACCACCTTCATCCGAGATCTTGATAGTGATGTCTTCCTTGCCCTCAGCGACCACAACCTTCGTGACTGGAAACTCCTCCTTATCTTGTCCGTGTGTCTCAACAACGGCGCGGAGTGAGTTCTTCAATGTCTCGAAGAGCATGTGCGACAAATGGCCTGGAACATACATGAAGTTCAAATCTGGTGGGCAGACGAGCTGAACCTTCGGCGCGTCGAAAAGACCATAGTGGTCCTCGCAGACGAATCTTGCATTCTCAATAGCCTCCTGAGCCAAATCGCGGACATTCGTCTTGGTGCAGATAATGCCGACGTAGTTGGGATCGCGGTGGTGATTCTGATCTGTTAACGCGATGTGTTGTCCAATAAGCATTCTGATGCCAATACGGCTCATGTAGAAGCGGTCGAGGAAGGCTTGGATGTTTTGGTCGATTTGCATGCGTTGGCGCTTGCGCTTGTATTCTGAGATGCCCTGGGCGACGGTTGTGACGACTCCATCGTGCCGTCTCTTGATGAGCTGAAGTGTCTCGGCGAATCTCTTATTGTAATCGAAAAGCTCGGGCGGCCAATCTCCACTGTCTTCCACAGTCGCAAAGTATCGTCTTGATGAGCCTTTATGCCTCTCTCCATTTCCGCTGCCATTGCTGTTCTGCCACGGCGACGACGTGTATTGGCCTGGTTCTACGCTTGGGTTATGCGTGGTTTGGGCGAGGATTCTCGAGTGCTTTCCCGCATTTGTGCCTGGCTTTATTAACCGGTCCCGGATTTCTTGTGATAATTTGGGCCTCGAAAGCGTTGTGATTTCCTGTTTTGATCAGTTGGTGACTCAACTGCGATATCGCTCTCAATTTCTCCTTACCTCAAATGATTGAGCGTACCAATCCTTGACGCGGTTTATCGATGGCATCTCATTTAATCCATCTGGCAAGTCTGAGAGCTCTTGTACTCGGTGAGCAAGTCGTATAGGAAGCTCCTCTGAGAGAAATTGTGATGCACGAAACAAGGTTCCTGGTAACCGTTTAGCAGAGCTTCTTTTCAAATTCACTTCTAGACTCAAAAATGGTTGACACTCAAACATACCAACTGACGGCCTCTCTCCAAACTGGACCATTTGGCGTAAGCTCACTCCCGTCGCTGGAAAGCCCGAGTAATGCTTGATGGTGTCCATCAAGCGCTCCGTTCTTTTCCACGACATCTTGGCTGTATATTTGGGCCCTCAGGCCTGTGCGCAATCGATTTGTCTCCTCTAGCTTCGTTGGCGGTGCAATATTTGCGCGCCTTTCGTCTTGCTGGTTTCTTGTGACAACTTGATGTCGAGGCTGTCCCCGCGTTCAGTGATGCTCCCGCGAGATTTAGTATGACGAAGGCCAATGAAATTGAGTGCCGAGGCTAGAAGCTGCTGGACCCAATGGTTATCAAGGTCGCCGGGATAATCAATTGCAGAGGCTAAGCTAGGGCTCTGGGGACGACGACAGTAAGAGATTGTTGAAGATCTTTCACTTCAGATATAAGGTCGAAGAAAGTAGAAAAGGAAGAAGATGAAGAAAGTTGTCGCTCATGTGGCCATCCTAAAGTTCCGAGTCATCACACGGTTCCAGCACTCACTCCACCAAGCTGTGGCTGATTTGGGGCATCGCTCCACCCTGTTTATTACCGAGCAGGCGTGTGCCAGACTGCCCAGCTTCCCTCCCGCCGAAAACCGCCCGGGACCAGCAAACGCCTGCCAAGCTTTCCCCAGATTTATTCGGGGAAAACCTCATGCCGCTTCCTGGAGTGCCGCATAGAGTCTGGAGAAAGAGGATATCATGGAGTAAACTGGTAAGTAATATGACATTTAAGCCATTGAAGCTAGATCCTGAATTGTATAACACACCCATCTTCCTTCTTCATTCATAACTTGTCACTACTTGACACCCGGTTGTTGTCCGCACTCAGGCCGGAGTACGCGGTTCAAGATGGACTCCTCGCCTTATACACATGGCATAAAAGCTTCGCGCCAGGAACCCAAAGTCGTCGTCGTTAAGCAGGGAGCGTTTCGGCAGTGGGGTCTAGCGTCGTCACGCGAGTCACGACCCGCGCGATAGCCATCTTCTTTGGGAGATCTGGCACTCCATAGAGGCTATCTCCACCCTTCTACCGCGTGATGAAGAGAACGATGCACCGAGGTACATATCTTCTGTTCCAGTATTGCAGGCTCTATGTCCGATCGCCCGAGTGCTTCATCTCACCGTCTTTGTGCACCGAACCAGGATTTGCGTCCTGAATGCAGCCATGGCCTCATATATGCCTTGAAGTTTATGGTGTTTTGGCGCTCAGTCAGTCCTGTAGAGCACGACCTAGCCTATGCAAGACGACAATTGCCGTCCTATCAGAAAGACTGAAATAGTAAGCTGGAATCCATCCTTGAGGGCAACCTCGATCTTGGAACTACGAGCTTGCGGCCATTTTCTGAGAGAATGGCACACAGGGTTGAGTTGAAGTACAACTGCCCCTCCTTCTGTGACAGATGTTGTGCCTCGCATGTGACAAAAGGTGGCATTCCCCAGAGTGGAGCCTCAGGCAGGATGACTTCATTAGCCAAGCTTTACCTCTCCCCGCCAACACCGTTTACCTTAAGCGCGAGATCGAGAATCGGGCGACAAGAGCGCGGCTATTTTATCACTTCAACCACAACTTTGACCACACGCAACCGGTCTAACGGTAGCTTCGAGCTGGAGCAGCTATGGCGAGCAGTATTCTATACTTGCCGTTTCGTAAGACACATACTGTCTCTATTGCGGCGGCGATAAAGCAGTATATATCCACCAAATATGACCAACACCCGGATATGTTTAAGCAGGACTTAGAAGCCATCGATAATTTAAGAAGAGATGCCGTCTTCGTTCGGGAACCACATGTTAGCGGACTGAAGAAAATCGCGGCTTATGCAGCACAACTGGTGTGGATTGGAGGGAAATTCCCAATAGACGTATGCTCATGGTGGCGCACTATTTTGACCGGTAAATGCTGACCAGTTACCCAGATTGGATGTGATTTTACCTGGTTTCCAGCGCTAGGATATAATACCGAGTCACAGATAACACAAAACAACTTGAAATACGAGTTCTCAAACATACTATTTAACCTCGCCGCCCTCTATTCCCAACTAGCCACAGCTGTCAACCGCAGCTCACCCGATGGGCTCAAATCAGCGGCTGCCTATTTCTGCCATGCCGCTGGAGTTCTAAAGCATATCAAGGACAATGTTGTGCCAGAGCTGCGCGCCGAGCCAGTAGAGGACATGGATATTGCAACTCTCCAATCACTAGAAGACCTGTTCTTGGCACAAGCACAAGAATGCTTCTGGCAGAAGGCAGTCATGGATGGCTATAAAGATGCTTCCATCGCAAAACTTGCTGCCAGAGTGTCGGACCTGTACAGTACGGCGGGAGACTGGGCGATACAAAGCGAGGCTATAAGCTCGGAATGGATACACCATATGACCGCAAAACACCATCATTTTGCGGCGGCAGCACAGTATCGAGCGGCTTGCGATTGCTTGGAGAAGAGAAAATATGGCGAGGAGGTTGCTAGGTTGAGGGACAGCATGCAGTGTGTGAATGAGGCGCTGAAGGAGTCGAGATACGTCAACAAGACGGTCCAGGGAGATTTGAACGGACTGAAGAACAAAGTTTCCGAGGATCTGAAGCGTGCTGAGAAAGATAACGACCTTATATACCTCAACCCGGTGCCACCGAAAACTGAGCTGAAAACTCTGGATAGAGCAAACATGGTTATTGCAAGGGTGCCGAAAGAAGTGTCAGAACCTCACGAGTTCCTTGGAGACCATGCAGAGTTTGGGCGGCCATTATTTGCTCATTTGGTGCCATTTGCGGTTCACATAGCTGCGAGTATATACGAGGAGCGTCGAGACCGACTGGCTAGCACGCAAATTATCGACGAGCTCGAGTCCCTCAACACCAAAATCCATGAAAAACTCAGATCGTTGGGACTGCCTGGATCTCTTCAAGCGCTGGAGAGACCGCTGGGCATTCCACCGACGCTCTTGGCTCATGCTGAGGAGATTCGCCAAGCCGATGCTATTGCGAGGTTGCATCGTTCGTTCTCGGACACAGCTAAGCTCAAAGCTAGTGATGACGCCACTTTCCATGAAGGACAGGAGCTATTGCTCTCGGAAGAGGCGGAGGATCAGCAGCTGCGTATGAAGTACGGTACCCGTAACTGGATCCGTCCTGCGTCCCGAGAAGCGGCACCGAAGCTGTGGGCGCAGATTGAAGAGATTGGTGGGTATCTCAAGAGCTCCGCGAACAGTGACGAGTTGGTGCGGTCGAAGTACCGTGAGTGCGAGCCGCTGTTGCGTATCCTTGGTGGAAGTGATCGAGACATCTCTGAGTACGTCCCAAGCTCACGGCGAGCTAATATCCCAGAACATCTTCAACAAGTGGCTGCCAAGCTCAGAAATTGCCTCAATGATTTGACGAGGGTCGAAAGCAGGAGGCGGAAGAAGGTTGAAGTTATCAGAGACAAGGCAAAGAGGGACAATATAAATGGAGACATCTTGGCAGAGACCGCAAGACTCGAGAGGGCATACCCAAATACTCAGATTGTGCCGGCGCACTTTGAGGATTTCTTTGAAAAGAGGTTGGAAAGGTATGGAGAGGATATTGCTAGTATTAAGACGGATGCCGGGGAGCAGGAAGACAAGTTGAGAGAGCTGACGCACGCTAATGCGGAGTTTCTGAGAGCTAGGAAGGGTGACACTACGACGAAAGAACGAGAGAGGGCACTTCAGACGCTTGAGGAAGCGTACTTCAAGTATAAGGAGGTTGTGAATAACCTCGAGGTTGGGAGAAAGTTCTATAATGATCTGAGTAAAATCGTGGGCCGTTTCAGAGAGGAGGCGAGAACGTTTGCGTACAGCCGGCGGGCGGAAGCCTCACAGTTGGAAAGGTAACCCTCTCATTGCCCATATACCGTCTCCCGGAAATATTAACCAGAGTATTAGCGATCTCAACATACCCCAAATCTCAAAACTGAACATCCAGCAACCTGCTACAACACAGCAGGCTACTACGCAAAGACAGCGTAGTCTTCGCAGCACGACCAACATTCCAGACTCTCCCATGCCTGCACCAATACCAACTCGTCAGCAGGCGTCTATGCCTCCTCCTCAAATGCCTCAACCTGGTACTTGGACGCCAGATGCTGGTATCAAGTTCGGTATTCCGATGCCACTACCACAGAACAGTGGTCAGGGGCATGGCCCAGCAGGCCCAAAGTCAGGACTGTGGGATCCAAACCAAGGTATTAGATTCGGTTAGAGGTAGGACAAAAATGCGACGAATACACGGTCGTGGTTCAGGCGACGGAAGCAACACTGGCGTTGGGCGATGAGCAGTGGTGGCATGTATGGTAGATAGGGTAAGGTAGAGCAAACAAATCATTTTGCCACCCAAAACCTCATTTGTGCAAAGTTGTACACTTTTGCACCTAGTAATCAGGTTTGGCGTCACCGCTGAATGTCGACCTTCGTCGCGGTCCCGTCTCAACCTCTCTCCTTTCCTCTCCTTCTCTTTTCCTTCTCTTCTCCCCCAACAACAACAACATGACTTAATGATTCTAGCTCATAGCTTCCAATTATTAATCATGTGTTTACACTACAAGAAGTGCGCCAATGCCAAGTGTATTCATAAGTATGAACAGGTAGAGCGGCCTTGCAAGGGAAAACTTTGCGTCTTCAAGCTTCATGATTATCACAGCATCGGCACCTGCTCGCAATGCCGGACGGGACAGCTATACGCCTATACAAGGTCCTCTCTGAGGGTATGAGCAGATTGTCTCTGGTCGATGAAGCCCCAGGACGGGTTATTGAGGATGATACCTTCAGGATTGTTTTTCACAGACTCCATTGGGGAGACTGATACAGTCGGGGAGAAAGTAAACTGAATGGCAAGGAGGAGAATCATCGAGGATGCTATGGATTTGGCTAGATGGTGTTCCGCCGGTCCTTGGGTGGAGCTACGGTATAGCTCGAGGACTGGTGCCTCTCATAGAGAACGCCTTCCCGTGGCGAGAGGTATCAGTAGCTCCCAAGTGGAAGTGAAGCCAAGTCCTCTGTCTCTTATTGTTTTATGTGCCTATCTAGCTAGAGTTGTGCCTATCGGAAGTACAAAGAGCTCGAGTCCCGAGTAGGATCTCGAGTCCTCCCTACATTGCTTCGCTTCACTATCCACAATTGCAAGGGCTAGCGTCAGCAGTATTGATAGTGAGTAGGTCATGGAACCTGACCTGAGGTACCGGTCATCGTCTATACTTCTCAACTACGGAGCGGAGCCGGTTATCGTCATAGTCGGGCCAGATTCGCAGTCACTCCACCACTTTTATCGTTCCTGGTCCATCCAAAACCGGGCCTTTTCAATCGGCTACATGCGTTCGACGTCTATCTCATCAGAGTAAAAGGTCTTAATCTAGTGTGAGCCAATCGGTTTGACAGAGGTTGACTTCTACAACGAAAAAACATCCACGCATAACTGCAAAGTTTGCGCTACTCAGTTACTCGCTAGCCACTGCGAAAAAAAGTATGACGTTTGAAGAATGTTCTCAGATTACCTAGCCGACTATAGCTTAAGGATAGTATAAATGCAAGATCTGTCCCTATGCGTTCCCAAAATCGTCATATCCATGATCACTTGTCCCTTCCCTGCGTTATCTCTGGCCGCCGCCATCCAATTCCACCATCATATCCTGCTTCGTCTAAAGGACAGATTAAGGAATACCAATGAAAGCTATCTATTGAGGAGCAACAGTACTTGGGCCGGAATCTGGGAAGTCAGTAGTAGTTTGGACGTTGTTGAAGCCGAACCAAGCGTTCTGAGTCTGGTTTGCACTGGGAACTTGTTAGCAAGACCTCCATTATTCTGTTGAGCGAGTGATGGCTTACGAAACAACGGTCATGACAGCATATCCTCCAGCAGCATTGAAACCCCAGCTAATAACCCAGTTTGGTGCCTGCTGACATGGCACCGCATAAAAGCTCTGGGCGCTGTTTCCGGCCACCGAAAGCGAGCAAATGATTGGGCCGCCACCAAAAGTACGGGCAATACTGAACTTGTAGTCGCACTTTCCGGCAGGGCAGGCTGCGACTCGCATTAGTACTTCCTGAACCTACGTGAGTCGATACACTTACTTCTAACAAGGTTCTTCACCGTCCACTGTCCAAGATGGCTCCTCGCCTCGAGTGCAACTGGCTCAGGCTCGGCCTCAGCCTCACGCTTAAACTGTCCCCAGACGAGCTCCTTGCTGGTGTGGTCTGGCTTAACAACATTACGATCTCTCATCTCATTGGCATCATATCCAAAGAAAGCATTCTTTCTCGTAGCGGTGTTGACCGGAACCACAACCCAGAAGTTGCCTGGCCCATCGTATCCGATGTTAACAAAGATTGGAGAGCCCTGGGAACATGGAAGGTTGGATGGGGATGAGAAGCGGGCGCTGCGCTGCGGGCTTGGCTCGGATGGAAGAACGCGGTCGTAGATCTGGCAGTGGTCTACTTTGCCGTAGCCGGTGACAATATCAAACTTGTAGGCGCAGAGGTTTTGGGTGTCGTCGCAGATGCGGACGAAGTCGCGAAGGGTCCATGTTGGGTCGGTGCGAACCTCAAGGGCAGCTGGAGCGGCAGCCGCGAGACCGGCGACGGCGAGGAGAGAAGAGAAACGCATTTTTTTTTAATTGGCTGGGAGTGATGTTTGATTGGAACTTGGTGCAATGAAGGTAAGGGCGAGTGATGAGTGTTGATGAAGAAGGACCAAACAGGAGGAAAAGAAGAGGGTCTTATACTCTTCTACGCCTTGATGCTTGCGTTGTTGTGCTTGGCTGATCGTTTCCAAGAGTGTATACGAGGAAGTAGCCAAGAACTGCTATGCATAGTTTGGGCCCAACTTCGAATGATGTGGCACCGAAGTAATGCAGCCAAAACATCTTTGTCGTCAAGCGTGACCACCAAGTTCTCCAGGCAGCTGCTTGCATAACACGAAGCAGCCTTCGACGCAAAGCCCTTCGGCTCACCTTACTGTCATACCTGCACATATCCGTGTTCCTCGAGAGACGCCTAAGCAGAAGATCATTCCACTTCACAGACAAGAGGCGGTGCCCAGTCTTGTCATGACTTTTCCACGCCTATCACGTCGGTCATCGGATTCGAGGAGACGTTGCATCGTATTGCCATCTCATCAGTCCCGATATCCGGACCATGTTCCTCCGTGACTTGGTTCTTGTGCTGCAGGTGTCTGTGCAAAAAGACCGATGCGATGGATCAGCTGGTTTTTGAATTCTCCATATAGATGCTGAAGCGAAAATGAAGGCTGTAGTCATCCGTTTGGAAGCATAAATGGGGCTTCAAGAGCTCTCAATAAAGGCTTCTCGTATCGTCGGAATATGAGTGAGTTCGTAGCACTCGAGAAAAATTGGCTAGGTGCATCGGGCTTCAACAATGCGTCAGCGACAGTCCGATTGAGATTATGTACTGATTTCTTTGGGCAGGGTTGTGTGGCCTGAGGTAAAGGTTGAAATAAGGTTTGCGGGATGACTAAACTCAGACCGGCACCTCCACATCCATCTCGGCAGTAACTTCAAAACAGCCTTTTGAGGAAGATGTCAGCCCTCTTTAGGAACAGGGAAAAAGGCGGTGTAGATGCAACAGATGCACAGATCTCCAGATCTTCTGGAAGAGTGTCTCAAGGGCCTGCTTCTGTGCGCTGCCCTGTGCTTTCTGTTTCTCGTTTACCACTGTGCATCCATAAGAGAGTCAGCAGACTCTGAAACACATATTTGTCATTCCACGATGTGCGCAAGACAGTCAAGAGGTGGCAGGCAATCCACGGCAATACGATGTCCTACAAAAATAGCCACGGTGAGGGTTGAAGTATGGGAGATATCTAAGTAATATCTTTGGCCAAGGCGGGCTTTGCACGAAGCCAGAGCTATTATGTGGCAGCTTTTTGATTGTTCTACCTTCCTGAAGCCAGCTTGGCAAGAAAAATGCAGTTGGAGAATTCTGAATTGGCGGGAATGCGGAGCGGCTTCCCAAGAAGACTGCACCTACCACAGCGGCCCTGACTTACCACATCTCTTATTTCCTGTTCTGATCTTCCACTAGTTTGTGGTAAGCGAGCAAAGCATATTCTATTCATAGAGCTTGCGCTTACGATGCGGAGTATATCATGAGGAATGAAGCTGCTGCAGAAGCATGCAGAATGCCATGCTCCTGCTGTGCGGCTTCGTGCAGCTTGTGCGATTCCCAACTGTGCTGCAGGAACATGACAGGCTTCTATTTGACCTCGCACAAACGGTGGCGCATATGCGTATAATGATCTCCACGCAACATGTAGTGGATATATCGGACCCGGTTGTCATCGGAGTCGCCGCACAAGTACGCACGCAAAGCAAACCTCCTCTTGGGAAATGACCCGAGATCTTGAGCATTCAGATATGCCGACTGCGGATCCAAGACAAATTCAACCGTCCTCCACAGGACGACTGAAGTTCGGAGAGATCTGCCAAGTTGCGTAGTAACTGTTGAAATGTAAATACGAGGCAGGAGAATGACACCTCCCTTAATCACAATTCACAATCGACACGGTGTCTCACCAAATAATCAATTGCACTGAATATCATGGTGCCAGCTCGAAAATCACACACTAGCTTTCGTTGAACAACATCGTAGTAAGAAGGAGACTGTCAGTACGACCTGGTTCTTAAGTTTCAAGCCATGCATGAATACGTGGCGGCAATTCTAATATCATCATCCGACAACGAAGCGTGTACGGTCGTGCTGATACACTGTGACGCGGGTGCACATCGGCTTCCTATCTTCCTCGAATTCAAATATGACAAAGCTGCCGGTGCTGAAGCTGCCACGAGGTCAACCTGCTTACTGACTTGTAATATGGCCGCCAATAAAGAGGCGTTTGCGGAGAGATGGCCTCAAAACGTGGCTCGACGACATCGCCTCAGAGGCCTGCTGCTTTCTTTACCTGACAGTCTTCGAAGTTGTTGGTTCCGTGGTGTGATATAAGGCATATCTTCCAAACGCCCTTGTTTTTTAAATACACAGAGCTGCTCTCAAATCGTTACTCACACCAGACGGGCCTTATTAGCCAGGTCATCTTCTTCCGGAAGCCTTAGGAATGCTGACCACAGAGTTCAAAGCCATGTGATTCGGAACAAGCAACATCCGGAATCGACACAGCAAATTTCGTCCTTGGCGTTATGGCTGCTTTATCGTTCGGCTTGTCCGAAACACTCGTAAAAGATGCGTCTCGGACCTTCAGTTGCGGACATCCTGGACATCCTGGACCTCAGAACCTCAACTCCCTCTCCGCCTCACTCACATACCTCACCACACCCGTCCGCCTCTCCTCCTCATCCAATACCTCCTTAGCACCCATCCGATACAGTGCCAATTTTTCAATAACAACATCTTTCATCCACACCTGATCCTTGAACTTTTCCAAAAGTGGCCGAGCATCGATAGTGATCGGCCTCTTATCCTTCCGATTGCGCTTCCGCACATAGATAGTGTTCAGAATTGTGGCGTGGAGAAGGAGACAACGGAGCTCTTTCTTGGCGATGCGCTTCTGTTGGCGTTTGGAGAGTGGCGGTGGGCTTATTGGGGGGGTAGGGGAAGTATGTGGAGGTTCCATGGAAGTTGGAAAAAGGGCTTGGGCTGCTGGCTCTGTTGCTGGCCCTGGAGAAGGAGTTGAGTGCGAGGCGTTTGTTGGTTCGCCTTCGACAGCAGGATCTCGTGGTGTGGGCATTGATGGTAAGAAGGGACGAAAATCTTCCCGAATAGCAGTGCAGAAGCGTTGGAGGGTGCCGGCTGGGTCATCAGGTGGTGCGTAGACGACTGTTGTGGACTTGACATTCCTCATTGTCGAGATGCCTTTCAGTGTCACTCTGACAGGTGGAAGAGCCTCCTCTTCCTGTTTTGTATCGCTGCTCTTCTCAACGGAGTTTTGGGCGGACGTCACAGGAAATGGTTGCTCTCCATCATTCCCATTTGCAGGTTCGAAGTTCGAAATCGGGAGAGTTGGTTCTGCTCCTGATGTTCTCTCCTTTTCCTCATCAGACTCTCCTCTCTGAGCTTCACGCCATAACTTCCTAATGTCAAATTCTTTTAGATGCTGAATAACCTCCAGCAATCGTTCGGGTTCCTTAGATGGTAAACTGAGAGTACAAATCGTCAAGTGAAGAGTGTCAACCGGTCGAACCCCATGCCTCGTTGCTGGGTCCAGGATAAGCAGGTCCTTGTCATTCTTGACAGCGTATCGGAAAGCGTCAAGTGAGGTCTGAAGCTGTGGACGAGACGCAGGAGTTACGAGAGAAAGACCGATAAAGTGGGTTAGTGGAGGAGCTCGAACCCGGGGGACGGGTACGCGGGGTGCATGGCTCATGGGGCCGGTGTTGATGTACTTGAGGTGGAGATATATAACTTCGGTTCTTGCAGAGGAAAGGTAATACCTTGGCCACAATAACTCATGTACTGGGCTTGAACTTTTATTGCAGGATCGTGGTTTAATACACTTGAAGACCTCTAGAAGTGTGATTTGTGGTGGATCGCCCAAATGTGGGGTGTCTTGGCGACCCAACCTGTGGCTGAGGTGGCTGATGGCATACGAGATGTGGCTTCGCTTATCTCGCGGCTCCACTTCCGTTCAACACCACGACTGTTCATCTACACTTACTTGACTTGTATAGGGCAGTATTAGATTGAATGCGCCTCTCGTCCTTAGATGGGCTCCGACGCCCCAGGTTTTACGTGTTCTCTCTTTTAATATGAATAATGATTCTCATCTCCTAGAACCTCCGGCTCGATCTAAAATAAGAGGTTTTCGTATTGTCGTATTTCTGAAGCATCATCGAATACTCATACGGCACTACTCGCAGCACAGCTTCCAGTAGCATCAGTCAACGGCAGTTGAAGTATGAGTTTCTTCTGAGGCTCTCCTTTTCAACCAGTTGCAACCTGCAGCGCCACGCCAGTCGGCATAGTCTTGCCGAGTTGAGAGTATGGCTGCTTCAAGTGCGAAACAAACCTGTTTTCTCGGGGTCTTTTCGCATCTAGATCTCTCAGCTGCTGGAGTTCAATGTTACTACAGTGGCTGGTCAGCCTGGTCGCGATCGGACGATATCTTTGCAGCATGGTACCATTTCAGGCATCTTAACTCGACTTTCGTGAACTCCTGTTTTAGTGCTACTCTAGGCGCAGGAAGCCATCACACGACATGCCTCTTCCACCTCAAAAATACCCCATAGTGCTCCATCAGAAATAACGAGGTCTCTAAATTTGAGCGAGCGGTCAACAGGTGAACACTCCAAGTTCCCTTCGAGCGTGGGAAGTGAGAGTGCTGATTGGCTCCGCATGTTCCGTCCGTAATAAGACCCTAAGCGACGTCATTTAGTACTAGTCATGCACGGCGACGTATGTCTCCATATTGTTAAGTGCAGGGTCCTGCATTATCCGTGCATTTTTTCGTCCGGACGTATCAGAGTGACGCGAAGAAAGGACGACCCAACCTCCGAGCATCTCGTCTTACGGAGACGTGGTCATACTCGCACAAGCAGGAAGCGCCAGCCTGTCTGTGGGTTCTCCGCGGAGCAAGTATGCCGGTATAGCCGTTCGACCAAGTTCTGGTCGACTCTGATCGGACTTTTGAGACAAAATATGAAGCAAAAGGGATAAAAAGCGGCGGGGCTGTGGGGAGACCCGGTCCTCTTCGGCTACAAGCAACCCTTTTCTGTTGCCCTATCACCCAACAACAGGAAGCAAGAAATATATTGGCTGTCCCTTTCTTAAGAAAAGGCTGATTTCCGTAAGGACCGATCTGGGCACAAAATGTACGTGATTTCGTGCTAGCATGCCGCTGACAGGAGCAAGGCTTCCATGTCCTCCGCCATAGCAAAACTTTAACTCGCCGAGCCCGACTCATGACGAGCTCAAATCAATGGGCCATGGGGAAATGATGAGCGCGACGAAGGGAATTGGCACAGTGGCACGGCCCAGGAAGTAGGCGGTTTCCTGGTTCCCGAGCGTCCGACAGCGTCTCCTGAGAAGTTAAGAGCTTCTAGGCCCTCCGCCTCCGGCCGTTCCAACAGTTGTCGACCCCTCACCGGACTTCCAATCCTGGCTTTTCGTCACGAGTCTACAACCCCCCCCCCCAAGGAACTCCCAAGCCCCGCTTCCTACGCAACGCGGTGGGCACGAGTTGCACTCGGTTGAGGCCGACTACGGCCCAAAAACGGCACAAGCAGGCCGGTCTCTCTGCTCCTCTTCTTCGGGCCTCAAATTGAGGGTATCTAGACGGTCTTGGCATTCATTTTGCCTGGTTTAACCTGTTCACTGAAGTTTCACCGTTTCCTCCGGCCTCCACGGATATTCAATGGCTGAAGTTTGAACGAGCGGTAGCGAAACCTAGGAGCTTGTTTCAGCTGGCCCACTGACAGAGATTCTAACATCTCGTCTTCGCGACGCGCGAGCCGCACATGGAATGGTCCAACGCTCGCGACGTTGCTAGAGAAGCACTACGAAAATAGGAAACGATTGACCACCTTGGCATAATTAAAGTGCACAGTGTGGGTTTCATGGCGTTGATCCTCGTGCTTTCGCTTGAAGCGCACTGTACATGCCATGCAGTGTGATTCAGATGTGACTGCCTGAGAGAGAGAAATAACTCACCGAGGGTGCAAATCGAGCTTCATCAAGCAGTATTCCTCAAGTCTCGACCTCTGATAGAGCAGCAGCCAGCACATAACTGCCGCCTGAAGTGGTGTTTCAGTGCCTCAGTGCTCTGCTCAAGTCGTTGCACACTCACTTACGGATATAGCCTACAGCAGGGTCTCTAGTTGGCAACCAAAAACTCGCAAAGCTCCAAAGCGTCTGATCATCATGAGAGCTGCTTTTGAAACATATTCCCACCCCTCCGGCCGCAAAACGATCGACGATGTGCGTTCGGTTTAGGGCGGCAGGTCATCGTCACAAAAGATTGACAGTCCGATCCAGAGCTTCTATGATCGCCCTGTCCAGGGCTCTAGAGGTCAAACACAGAGAGATGTGATGAAAGCCAAAAGCTCGAGAAATAGTATGCTTGTGATATTCCTAGCGTCTGACTGGAGGTTGGATGCAGAGATGGTGTCGAAGTTCGTACTCCAAAGGAGCGAGAAGGAGGCCCTAAGGAGATACGGCAGGTAGTAGAAATAGCGGGTGTATGGCCCACCCGACAACGAAAGGAGTCAAAGTGAAAGCACAAGCAGCAGGCACCCACTAGAATTTACGAATCGTCAAACTGCTTGCTAAGGATATTCATCACATTCACGGTTAAATTCGTTTTAAGCTCCGAGTCCATCCATATAGAGAAAGCCCTCCCCCTTTCTCAGCTTTCCCCCCCTCCCCAGTGCAGTACCTCAGTACAGTACTCGCCGCATGTCCGACCGCGACGCATTCCTAAATTTCAGAAACTCAGCCCTCTGTCCACATAAACGTCAGCCACCAAAAATTAAAAGTAATAATACGCCGTATTTTGTTAAAGGCAATCGCCTTTGTTAGTTTGTTGGGCGATCCTACAATAGGACTTTGCCGACCGAATCCGTTTCTCTCCCCGACATACGTCGCAAAACTCGAAAACGACTCCGCGACAAACGATCTCCCCCACTTCTCTCAAGTAAACACGACAGCTTTCAACTTTCAACGCCCATTCCCGACAACGGTTTCCACAGCGCAGTAACTTGAGCCTCGTACCTTATTCTCAAACTTCCATATCTCCATATTCTTACAAAACCCGTACGCGCTAGCCACATTTTCAGCATTCCTATTCGCCATGACCGGTCCTACTACCACTTCCACGGAGTTTGAGGACAAGGTACGAGGTTACAAGAACCCTGCCGCGGATGAGGCTGATGACAATACTGATGGAGAATACGCACAGAGCGAGGAGGGCTCGGTCGGACTCGCTGATTTGGGAGAGAGCATCGATGTATTGACATTTGAGCAAATCTTGGAGATGGATGACGACGAGGAGGAGCGCGAGTTCAGCAGGTCGATCGTGTTCGGCTTCTTCGAGCAGGCAGAGCAAACCTTTGTTAAAATGGATGATGCAGTGTAAGACTCCACCATTGCGACGCGCAAGTACTCGCGCCATTCTAGGAACTATGCTAATACGACTTTGCGCGAACAGGAAGGAGAAGGATCTTGAGACCCTTGCATCCCTCGGCCATTTCTTGAAGGGCTCCTCCGCCACCCTCGGTCTCACCAAGGTCAAGGACAGCTGCGAAAAGATCCAGCACTACGGACAGAAGAAGGATGAGGATGGAACCACCGATGAGCCAGATGAGGAGAAGTGCTTGAAGCGCCTCGAGGATACTCTGAAGACGGTGAAGGAGGACTATGCCGAGGTAGAGAAGGTGCTGCGCAAATTCTACGCTTCGTGAGAGCTTTTTCTGCATATATTTGGCAATGAGCTCGGCACACCACACACACTAGAATTGTGGCGAGCTCTCTGCGGGGATCGTTCTCGTGCCAGGGCTCCATGGCTGCATAGGCAATGGATAGTGGCTGGAGCTTGGCGGCGACATTGGAGCGCGTGCAAGAGCCGCGGGCTTCTCTTACTCTAATGCTCGTACACATCACTCGCTTTAGGGGCTTTCAAGGGGTCATGAGCGGAGGCAGACAACAAGGAATGAGAAGAACTGTGATTATCTTCAAGCGAGCATGCGACACTATTTTCCTGCCTTTCTACGCTGCTTTATAATGTGCCATGTTCATCGATTCATTTACATCCTCTTAACAACCTCCACAACCCACACAAAAGCGTCTCGCGCGCTCCACCCGGGCATATATACTGTACTCCTACGTGGCCGCAATCCCGCTGTCAAAAAACCTCTGTGACGCAGCAATGACGGCGATGATGATCCTAACGCCACTGACGCTCTCTGTCAGGTGACAGTTGACACTGGGCTGTATCAATTTTGATGGCTCTTCGACCTGATGTATGGAAGGCACTCGCTGTCTCTTTCCATCGCTCATGCCAAAAGGATGTAAACTGTGGCATTTTGATACTTGACAGCCGTGAGTGCCAGATATGGAAACGTGCCTAGGCGGCCTCGGGTAGATCCGATCTCACCTCATCCAACATGTCTCCGTTCGGACACATCCACCTTCGGTAACTTGAATAAGTCGCGGTGTTCAGATGGCTACGGAGATCTGGGCTACCGGCAGTAATGCCTTCGGTCAACTGAAGTCGGAGACGATCGAGCTTGCGGGTAATCATGCTCCCACCACCGAGATGGAGGACTACACCGTCTTCAGGAAAATACTTAGCTGCGAGGACGTAGAAGCGATTTATACGGGCGAATATGGAGTTCACGGTATCTCCATTTCTGATTTCTTTACCTCAATTCCGGCCATTCTAAATAAATTCAGTAGCTCTTCTAGATGGCTTCCCACTTTTCACTTGGCTTTGCGACTGTGGTTGTCTACTTGAAAGTTCACTCCCACAAGATTCGCAAGATCTCTGAACTAAAACATCCATTTCACTATGCTGACATATGATAGTGAGAACTGATACAGCCGACCACATTGGCGGCCCACGGGACGGCCTGCTGCAAATACTCTCAGACTTCCATACAGGCACGGTAGAAACAGAAGGCGCCGAACCTATGACCTGGGCACAAAAATTCTACGGCATGGGTCCCTCTAAAGATGGAGTCTTACGAGTAGCTCTTTCTGGCACCAAAATACTCGTCGGTTCGTCGAACGCTATCCTATCACATCCATCACTTCTAACTGGCAAACAGGAACCAATGGCGTCCAGGTACAGCTCAAAAACCTGTCACTGACTGCCGAAAGAAATCGGCCTTCTAAGTGTATCGACCTTCCTGACCTCCCGCTTCGTTCAAAGGCAAAGCAGATCGTGGCGGGAGAAACTCATTTCGCGGCACTGTGTAAGAGCGAGGTCTATACTTGGGGAGACGAGCGGTATCCTGCTACTCTAGGTCGTTCTGTGACAATATCCGAGCCTGCATCTGGACCCACCATAGTTTCAGGTCTCGAGAATTTGCCTGATGACCAGGCGGTCGTTAAGATTGCAGCTGGTGGCTACATGACGGCGGCGTTGACGAACGGGGGCGACTGCTACTTTTGGGGTCGAAGCGAGCATTGGTGCAGTAGGCCAGAACCCGTGGACTACAATGTTGTGGATATGGCCGTTGGCGGAGACTTTGTGGCAATCATTGTTCAACAGCCCACGAGGAATGTGAAAAGGGAGGTGGATAGGCTTAATGGCAAGAGACGGTGGGTTGCCGAAAAGGTGGCGGAGAGGGAGCTGTGGGTTAAGGGCAGGAGTCGACATGGGGAGCTGGGGCTGGATGATGTTACCGAGGTAGAAGAGTGGACGAAGGTTGAGGTTGGGCTGCCTGGGGACAAGGAGATGAAGAGCGTTGTTGCTGGAGCTATGTGCGTGTTCTTAGTGGTGGCTCGGGGGCCTCCAAGGGAGCTTGTTCCTACCAAACCCCCCACCGAAGACTGATTCTAAATGAAGCCGTGCATGTGGCGGAACTCCTGCCTCGTCCAGCTGGCAATCGCTACAAGTACGTTGATCTCGGGAGACAAGAGTGTGAACTGCATTAGTGCTTGTGAATTTACATTCCGCGTTTGAGTTGCTGCCAAACATCCCTATGCTAGACATTCTTTTCAACAGCGTCGGTCATAACAGAAGTATCAAGAATGTTCTGTGTGTGCATTTCCAAAGTCATGGTTTGTGGCCGTTAATGTTTGGGCGAGACTAGTTTACGTCTTTTTTGCAGCATTTATAAATGGCTTAACACGCCCTTAATGCAATGACTTTCCACTGAAAATAGAACTAATGCAACGGACCATGCCGAACTACTTTTATCATTGGCCCGTCTTCTAAACAAAAGTACGGATGCGAACTTCACACACCTTACGGGCAGTGTAAACATGTTAGAGCTTGCGCATGAGAGAACTAGCTCGTTAGGGCCACGCAATTTTGCAAAGAACCAGAGTATTGCAACGTATGAGTGGTAAGTGCCCCTCAGAGAACACAGCCATGATACTTTTTTTCCTTCCTTGGCCAGAAAAACGTGGTTGGCCGGCTTTGCGTTATGAGGTTTCATACCTCGTTTTGCGATGCCAAGCCAGGAGGAAATCAGAGCAAACTGGTGGGCGGACAGAGAGGGATTTAGCATTCATAGGCAGAATGTGGAATCCCCTTTTGACAGCATCCAAACAGTGACTTAATCAGGATAAAGATATAAAGAGCCTTAATCGTGGTGCAAGGTTGGCTGTGGCGGTTGTGCATCGCTCCCCTCCAAGTTCCCAACACCGTAGCTATGACATAGCTCCTCGCCTTATCCTTATCCACCACTCTACACCTTAAAACCGCACCACAAATAGCATTAGATGCCTAACAACTTCAATTCAAACTCTCTATTCACCACAGTTCTCCTGCTCTTCATCCTTTTACTAGGCCTCTTCCCAGGCCTCTTCCACTACCTCTGGGTCACCCCACTGTATCTGTTTTCGATCGCTCTATCCCCAAGCCATCAAACTTCACCACAACCAACACCCCTTCCTCTCATCATCCCAACAGCAACGATGTCCTGGTTCCAGAAGACCATTCAGCTGCAGGCTAAGAGCAGAGGCTCTTACCTGATTACCGACGACATCACCTCTGCGCTGCCGGAGTTGAAGAACTACAAGGTTGGCTTGTTGAACCTGTTTATCCAGCACACATCTTGCGCGCTGAGCTTGAACGAGAACTACGATCAGGATGTGAGAGCGGATATGAGCGATGCGTTGGATAGAATTGCGCCAGAGGATAAGAAGGGCGACTTATACAGACATGCCGATGAGGGATTGGATGATATGCCGGTAAGTCGATGCTTCTGCTAAAGTGAAGACTGAGGTCGGGCGAACTTCCAGAACAGCGCACCGGCTTCGCATCAATCGTGCCGTGGGAAAGAGTTCTGGGTCTCGAAAGCCAGATGCTAACAACACTGCTAGGCACACATCAAGAGCGCCTTGATCGGCGCAAGCGTCACAATCCCCATCAGGGATGGTAAGCTCGCAACTGGCACATGGCAAGGAATCTGGTATCTGGAGTTCCGCGCCTCGAAGCACCAGCGCAAGGTCGTAGCGACCATTCAGGGCGAGAGGGCTTGAGCCTCGAGCCTGCGAGCCTCGAGCCTGTGAGCCTCGGTGTAAGCCGAGGTTGTAGAGATAGCGAGCACACCATATCCAAAAGAGCTCAAGACGGGAACAATCTTCAGCCACAAAGGGCATTTTTTAATCTGATCGATGCTTTTTTACTCCATCTGGCTGGATTGAATGGCGTTTGTGCCATATGTGGCAGCTGCGTAGCTATCTACCGGTAATGCGCGCGGGAGCAATGGCTTCACGTCCGAGACCGGGGGAGCTCTAGTTGGCTCGACGGGTTGCGCCACATGTGAAATCGGGAAGGACGGAGATAGCTGGTGATAACTTTAGTTTCATGATTGAATATTCTCTCGTTCTCTAATATTCTTTTATTCTAATGTGACGACCTCGCTCCTTGTTGAGCATTGAAGCGACGTTGTGGTGCTTTCACCGCCAGCTTGCGGCATTTACAGCGCCAGACTCGCACACCAGCACAACGAACATTAAGAACGACATATCATATAACGACAATGGAGAGCCATCTGTGGGGGAAACAACATAAACATTGATATCTAAAGCATTGTTCAACAAGCTAATATAGCATGATCCAGTTCATCGCCTTCATGATCCAAAAACCGTCACTCATACACATCGCCCCGCGACAATGAGCGCTGTTAGCAGGGCTTAATCGCATCGTGCTCGTTATCAGCGACCTCGACAGCTCTCGACTGGACAATCTCAGCCCCATCATCCTTCTTGGTGACATACATAGGTGGCTCCGCAGACCACTCACCGCTGTTCCTGCCAACGGTGTTGGTTGCTGATGTGCCGACCATGGTGATGGGTGGGTTGTCGTCTGCGACTTTGTCTCTGCCGAACTTCTGGAAGACCCGCTTCATCTTGGTTGACATTGACATCTTCTGACCCGTCTCCAGGACGGATGCATCCTCATCTACGGATAGTGTCAGTCCATATTCCGATATCGCAGAAATCCCCGACCGGAGCCGAGGATGGTGAAAATACTCACTCTGCTGTGCGCCTGGTCCCTTAAACATAGCCATGAAGGTGAAACCGCTTCCTGCAGTCTCGACAGGGACGAGAGCCTCTGGATCACCGCCTTTCTGTGCAACTTTGTGGGCAGCCCACTTGTTCAGCATCGAGCTGACGAAGCCGACAAAGAGACAGTACGCGGCGATGCCGATGCAGCCAACGACATATCCCCAGACGGGGAACGACCACTTCTTCTCCCCGTCGTCCCGAGATGCCAGATGGTTGAGAGTCGGGAGGTTGATCGATGGGTTGAAGAGGGTTGGGGCCATTGCTACAGACTGGTTGCGTCTGCTGAAGTCGATCGAGTTGCGCTGTTTTTATTACGTGTTAAAGAACCGAGAGGAGCCGGCTTCGTGATCTTGGCAGAGCTTGTTGTTTGGAGATGGCTTTTGTGGGTTAGCTTGGGTGACTTGGTGGTTGAGGACGAAGAAGGTGGACGAACGATTGAAGATGTAGATGGGACAACCAGGTGGTCAGAAAACAGGTGAGATGATGCAGAGACAGGTAAAGTGGCAGACGACTAGTGACAGATGAAGGACGAAGTGATGATCAGACGAAAGAGTTTGGGGGGTTCAGCAAAATTTGACGGATCCTCGAAGCGCGTACCGCAAGTGGTGGTTTACCTAACCTAGAGATAAAGAACCTGAAATCTGGGGAAAAGATGGATACCCGGTGGAGAACATATCGACGACTCCGCAGCCTCCACACGCGAAACTCCAATGAAATGGCGGATACAGCGGGTTGTTATCTTGCCCTCTGGGGAAGAAAAATTTATTAGGGCTTCCAGGGTCGTGAAAGCTCGTTGTCTAAGCCACCGTCGCACCCATTTTGTTGAAGGTCATTTGGAAAATCAAAATGTTTGTTCAGCCTCGCCCAAAGTTTGTTGGGGTGCAAAAACCACAAAACCTGCCAAGGTTGTCATTAGCTAAGTAGTTCAATGTTTCCCTGCCAAACCTTGCCATCATAGTGGCGGTCTCGTGTTCAAGTTGAGCAGTTATCACAATCAAGACCTGAATATTGAGGTTGATAGTCTGAACCATGCACTTTAGTGCCACTAGTGCTGTCATGGAAGTGATCTGCCATCCGGGGATAAGCTGTCGATGAACATAGAATCCACTCTGTTCCGAGGCGACAAGTCCCAGAAGTTATGATCGCCCGAGTAGGATGCGACACAATGACGCTGGATTTCCGCTTCTCGGTCATGGTTTCGGTCCGGTGATAAAGTCTCCAGCATTTAGGTCTAATGCAGTTTCATTCGCTTGCTCTTCGCTTCCGGTCTCGTGATAATTGGTATGATACATTGTGCAAGAATTCATTAATTGCACCAGTTTCCAGTCCAGAATCCAGACGCCATGCCATGTTTAAAATGAACGTTCCAGTTCGTTACAAGTTGGTAAGGTAATCGTCGATTTCCTGAGGGGTGAGCTTGCGGAATCGTGGTCCTTGGGCTCCCTCGACTCCCTCGACGCCCAACAAGTGGTGGGCTGGTGGGCCAACAATACCTAGTGATCGTTAGCTAAAAAATCCCTTCCAAGCACCGAAGGAAACCTACCAATCTCGACGGTGTCGCCGTTCATCTCTCCCTCGATCGTCTCCTTCAAGGTCAACAGCGCAATGTGCACAGCGTCCTCAAGCTCCAATCCTTCCGTATATCTCTTCTCCAGGAAAGTCTTCGCACTTGTCGCGCTCTTGCCGATAGCAGTCGCCTTCCATGGGAAATAACTTCCAGATGGATCAACCTGGTACAACATAGGTCCACCCTTCAGAATACCTCCAGTCTTGCCCGTTGGCTTCTTCTGCTCTCCATCGTCGCCCTCAACTATGATCTCCTCATTCTCTGGCTCGATACCCTCGTCCCATCCGGCAATCAATAACGAGACACCGTATGGACGAACTCCTCCGGACTGAGTCGCCTCCTGCATTACACGAGCAACATCCTGGACCAAGATCCTGGTTGGTGGGTACTCGTTGTAGACGCGCTTGTAACCAGAGTGGGAGACCTTGCGGGCCTTGTCAACGAGAACGCGGTAATCTGGGCCCATGCCACTGTAAACCATGCCGATGTTTGGGGTGATGGGGCTGACTTTCGAGAGGGATGGGGGATCGATGAGAGGCGACGAGGACTTCTTCTCAGTGGCGAGAACGATACCGTTCGTGGCTGGTGGAGGTTAGAAATGTGCTCTCGAACTAAAATGGTTGGACTTGTTGGTGTACCTTTGATGCCCAGTGCGGTGACACCTTGGTTGACAGCGTTCAACGCATACTCTGAATACAATCAGCACATACTCCTTGTAGGACTGCCATAGCTTTGGTACACTATGACATCGCAGTACTTATTTACCGATTTGAACGAGCTTCCCGCTGCGATAATGTTAGCATAGTTCTATGTGGGAACTCCAAGGTCCAGCGAAAGGCTGAGGAGCTCCGTCGCGGAGATTGAAATGCTTACCTTGGCGAGAATGTAGTAAGGGAGAAAGAGTATCTATCCGCCATGATAACTGTCTATTCGTTTATGGGTATTGAGGTTGAGGAACGGAGTCGTGGGCGCGTTTATGATTCTTGGTGTTGTCTTGTTAAGGTTGCTGCGTGGATAACGCTGGCGCGGCTGTGGTGTTCCTGACTGGAGCTTGCCAGGCAGCTCTGCCTTACGTGCTCTCTATTGGCCTGGTTGGCAGAACAATCGCGGTCGCGCTTCAACAGTTGATCCGCCCCGGTCAGTTCTTTTTTAGCGAGGGTGATTCAGCCTAAGGATTTCTGCCAGTCGCAGTGACCCTCACACACTCCGGCACTTTTGAAGCTTCGGTCCGGTTCTAACTGGTACCAGGCACTTGGTCCGAAGCTCAACAATGTGACAAGTGCATATCTGGCCTCTGTTTGCCAAACTCAACACCACACCTTACCCAGAGCTGCGTGTATGAATCCTCTTACTTTAAGTAGATTGCTTCTAGTAGCCTATTATACGGCAATTTCTTGCCCATCTTTCATGTCAATCTTCGGTTAGAGCTGGTCCAGTTCCAGCCTCAAAAGCTACAAGGATACCTCAGCACACCAAATCGGCTCTCAGCATGTCTGCTCCTCCATACACGTCTGTGCCGAATTGGTCATCCTCCAGCGATTGGCATAGCCATCAGGACCGCGTCGAAGCTACATCGTCGATTCCAGGCTCATTTGTGGAGGAAGAGTTGTCGAAACCAGAAGCACAAGCTAGCCACACCAAAACCGATGCGCCGATCATCGAAGCGGAAGAGCCAACTGGCGCGAACTCCCAGCCGAAGCGCGAAAAGCACTATGGACCTCGAACATGCAGAATTTGCCTCGAGGTAATCCAACCAAGCTTCGAGATGTCGGCAGAGGGGATCATGAGTGGTGTCCTCCCGCAACCTCGAGTGCAGTACATCTCAGAAGATCCTAGCTCAGGTCGACTCATCCGCCCATGCAAGTGCAAAGGATCACAGTCCTACGTCCACGAAGGCTGTCTCCAAGAATGGCGCCACGCAGACCCGGGTTACGGCCGACGTAATTACTTCGAATGTCCCACTTGCAAGTACGCATATCGGCTCGAAAGAATGCGTTGGAGTCAGTGGATTGGTAGCACGAGCACACAGGTCGCCTTGACGTTGGCGATTCTGTTGATGACGGTGTTCCTGCTTGGCTTTGTGGCGGATCCGATATTTAACCTTTATCTGGATCCGGTGAGCACGATTGCGCATCCAATTGAGGCCATACATGAGCCAGCTCTTGTTTTGGAGGATGGAGAGCAGTGGACTTGGTGGGAGCATCTCCTCAAAGGGCTAGCGTCGCTAGGGCTCCTTGGCTTTATCAAGGTTGTCTTCGGCATGGCTCCGTGGCATTGGCACAATATCAGGAATGTTGTACCAGGCGGTGGCAGAGGCAGGCGTATGGGCGGCGCAGGAAGAGACAGACTAGAGAGCATCAGTTGGCATCTAGTACTGATCGGTGTCATAGCCTTCTCGATTGTAAGTCTATTTCTTCTTGTTCCTGCTATTATTTCATCTAACACATCACAGACTACTTGGCAAGCAGTTCGAGCATGGAGTCGAAGGACCCTTGAGAAGGCTGGCGAGCGAGTAGTGGACGTGCATGGCGAAGAAGATGATGAGGATGATGAGCCAGCAGTGAATCCTGGCCCAGACACTTCCGAGTCCCTCAAGAGCCAATAACATGGCGTGCTTTGTATATATGCCGAAGCATAATCATATTGCTAAATGCGTTTGGTCAAGTCATCTCCCTCTCTTTCCTGTTTTCTATTATGCAAGTGACTACCTATGTAACCACCGCACACAACTTAAGTTGGCGCGAAGTCTCCTCCACCATGGCGCGTCAACTAGTCTGTGTGCGAACATTCACCGCATCCTGGAGCCCTGGGGACCTGAGCGTTATGTTCTCGTCTCCGTCGGGGCGGCCGTTTGCACGTCGACACTGCGCTGCGCGCCCGGTTTGATCTCGAAAGAGAACGCTGGGTTAGCTGCTTTCCGAGCTTTGGCACTGGCTGGGCATTTTTGTAAAGGGAAGCAGGGGCGGTTGTGTTGATAAATTCCGAGTAGATAGTGCGGTGGTAATGAATATGAATACGATACTTTACAAACCCTATGTCTGCTGTGGATGCCTTGCTGTGCATGGTAATCCATGCCACTTAGGAGCAAGTTTCACGTTCTTCAATTATGGTTTCGGCGTCATCAAACTTCACACATGTTTGCGAAGACCTCCAATTGGCCACGATCTCGTTCGTTGAAAACCGATCTTGCATAAACCATAGTCAATAAACGATTTTGCAGGAAGTCCAAACTTCCTGCATTCTGCTGCCATCTCTTAAAGAACATCTACTGTCAGCATTCACGCCGGTCATCACTTTCGATCTCTTGGGTGCTACAGTGCTTTAACGCACATACCAACAGTAACAAAATTTGGCACAAGTTCATAAGCGACGGTGAACTCTGTTAATTTTTGCTTGAATAGCGAAAAATAACTGAGCTCTTAAAATAGTTGTATAGTTGCCATTATTGGTGTTGAACCCGTATGTTTTGGCTCGCTGCGGCTCCTGGATGAAAAAGGGGGCTTATAAATTTACCGCAGCCAGTGCAGCGTTGTTGCCTCGGTTGCCCAGGCTTTAGGATTATACATTACTTCAACCCCTTTGTGACTAGCTTTTTTCGCCTTTGCGGCGAGTGTAATTCGAGGTCTTTGCTCCATATTTGCAATTTCCAATAGCTTGAAACGGCCTACAGCCGGAGCTTCATTGCCAGTATCAAGGCCACGGTGGGAGTCGGGAGGATTACCGTCTGACGGCGGTTAAATTTCATCCATGCCTCAATCTTTGGTCTCAAGTTTTTAGGTACTCTTTGTGCTTGCTTGATTTTGCGCTTGTTACTGATTTGATAGCGCTTTTTAAAGCCTTAGAGCCAGCCATTATAGAATCAAAGACCTAAGTATTTCAATCGCCGATCGTCCCTGAGTATAGCATGCTTATGATAGAGATATTGGTGGCTGGCTTGCTGTTCGTCTCAGGTACCCACGTTGTCTCGGCATACTTGATAGCAAGTAGCTTCTCATTGCAGGGATATGACCTGCGGTGTTTGGTGCGAGAGTCGAGTGTCAAAAGCTAACAACTGTAGGCGTCATTAACGTATGACGTAAGTCCTTGACACTACCCCAGCCTTACTCGAGTAGGGTCGCAAGTAGTGGAACGTTCATTACTCGTGGAGTCGGAGAGTGGCATACTACTCGCGTGAAACACTGGTTTGATTCTTGTGTATGGGGGAAGCAATTCGACCAGGAAATCGCGGCATGATCGGCAGCGCTGAGGATGTGAGGAGCGCCACAGAAGAAGTATGGGGCTAAGGCTCGAGGAGAATAACTCGTCGGCAGTTTTTAAGTATATCCCCCCATTGCTATGGCTCAGGATGTTGTCAACAACGGCCTTGCTGGAGAATATGCTCACAAGAATAGTGGTTATTACAGAATAATAGGGGTTTTAAGTGGTTGAGAAGGGCTTCTTTCACAATGAAAGCTTCAGGCACCGGAACCATAATGATCTTCCATCTGCCATTTCTGTGCTTGAAGAGCAAGGACTGGTTAGCACCGAGCTTCAACCTGATACATAGTTGCCAACCATTTGTGTTGCCCCATGGCTCATAGCACTCACTAACAGTGCTCATGATGTGGAGCGTGGAAGGTGAGGACTGCATCCTTGAATTGTATAAAAGCGCATGCCTGCTCAGCCATTGGGGACAGCAAGAAATAGGAGGACACAAGTACAGAATGACCTTTGGCACCGATACAACTCACTCGGCCCTGCATTGCGAGAGACTCGTGGTGTCAAAAAGCTGCCGTGGTGGGAACTGATTAGCCAATAATGTAGAGTTTCGCCATCTGTCATAGCCTCGCATGGTGCTGGCGCTGCGTCCTTGCTATCAGTAGACTCTACTGTCATCTCTCTTGCGGTTGTTGCTACCTTAGATGAAGCATATCGGGTGTAATTATCCAGTTTCTAATATTTTGAATCAAGATACAACGCACAAGTTAAAAAACAGTTAGCATACGCGCCTATAAACTCGGCGCCAAGGCGGCTGTAGCCAACTTGCAGCTCATTAGCCAAATAAAGAAGCTGATCGTCTGTGAGATTCACGGTCAACGAGAACCAGACTGAAAAAGTTTTGGGACTCATATCCATCTTTATATCCGCTCATGGCCTACCCACGGACGCTCTGATTCGCTATGTTGTTGCTGCCAGCGTGATAGTTGCCGGCAATAGATCCGGCCGCCATGACAGACTCGTTGAGAATTTGGGTCTTTGGGCTGGGTAGCGTCTAAATACGAATCTTCATTATGGCATATTCTTGCTCGTGTTTTGCAAACAATTCCCCGTTCGCGATTGTGGCCAACGCAAAGCACGAGGCTCAATCGAAATATTGCTCGCCGCTATCCTCTCTTGCTCAGCTCTCAACTTTCTTGGTATAAGTGACCTTCTCCACACCCACGCTCTCTTGCCCCTTCCCATCTTTCCTGAGCTGGTAGACGTATAATGTGAGAGAAATGCCTTGGACCTGCGACTGATTAGCACACCGACCACTACTAAGTTGTTTGCCATGGAGCACAACTTACATCCATTAAGCAAAAACTCGGCACACCCTCCTCCCCACCCACCACCCCACCAGTCCCTGTTGCACTCCCCGGATTCACAAAGAACCGTCCCCCATACTCAAAAGCATCGAACCCACCCCCGCTCATCCCTGCCGCACCACCCCCATAACACAGCACATCAACCCCCAGCCTAATTGCCTCTGCAAGCAGCGCTTCTGCCTCTCCTGGCACAACCACCGAGAAGCCTTCCAAGAATCCAATTTTGAGAGATCCGTGCGACACAACGCCGGATAACGGCAGGTTCGGTGCGTCAGCGTCGAAGCGCCCGCGCACGATCTTGAGGTCGGGCGAGATAGAGCGTAGGTAGGAGTATGTTGTTGAGTCGGTGAGGTTGCCTAGGCAGAGGGTTTGGCCAATTTTGCCGGGGGTGAGGAGTTTTTTGAACTGTGGGAGGTGTGTTAGCTGTGCGCTCAGAAGAACGGTTCATGGAGTTGGCGGGGATGATTGAGCTTCATAGCGAAGAGTCAATGGTGGGGTGGACAGTGTACCTTTGCTGGAATATCGATTGCGCGATCTGGGATATGGAGGTCGCCAATGACCAGGACGAGGCGGGAGGTCATGATTGCTGTGTATTCGATTGAATCGCCCTACCGTACTGCGCTGTTGTCGTGGTCGTAAGCTGTAAGGTGTGGTGTTGTATGGGCTCTCTGGGAGTTAATTGCGCAATATCGGAGGGAAAAGAAGTTGATCGTCCGCTTGGTTATGCGCCACCGAAAGAGAGAGGCGATAAGTCGTCTTTGAGATTTGCAAGTAATGTGTTGTGCTACCTGGCGAGCTTCGAAGCTGTCAGTGACGACGTCCGGACCCCTGCAGCACACTCCGGGGTGCTGCCGCCAGCCACATCTGGCAATGCGCTGTGGCGTCCGCGACTTAAGTGCCACCCCAGGATATCCGATCGAAACACCGTCGTCAGAAAAATGCTTTAAACCCATCGACTTCAACATCAGGCTCTTCGACAATCCCAATATCAAATTTTCTGAGCAGTAGATATATAGATAGTGATTCAATTGAACTTGCATCTTTGTTATATAAAGTTAATGGGTGAAAGTTGTTCTTGGTGCGCAATTTAAGGTTTAAAGTTCAAGCTGATTTCAAAAATTCAGAAGTCTAGGGGATGGCAACTACCTCAGTTGGGCACAACACCCTCCACTGTGTATAAAAAACCATCGTTGTCGCTTCACAACGACAAGATGGAGTATATTCAAGAGCGACAATATGGCTGATTTGCCTAAACCTGATGGCCATTCTCTCTGGATTACCAAGGCCCCCAGAACTACCATGATCCCCGACAAAAAGGCCCGTAGGAACAGTTACTGGCCAGCTGCAGTCCATTGGGACGGCTCAAGAATATCGTCAAAGCTCAGTTGAGAGGTATCAGAGAATCCACTGTATTAGGATTGAAACGCCGCCAAACTCCTGCAAGATCGGAACTGTATCCGTTGGCTTCAATTCGCTGTCCGTCTTTATGCATATGATGTGGTCACGGTCAGTACGCCAGTGATCCATGTCACTGCCATCAATGGATGTGACGAAGGCATCCAAATCATCAGTGTTCCTTGAGAGAGTCCCTACCGCTGATCCCGTATCTCGGACTCGGTCGCTGTTGTACATTCTTCGGCTGAGACCTTTGCTGTGCGGTAGGATGAAGATCGGCGTTGCCCACGTTTGATTTTGCCGAACGAGGATTTTCATTAGTGTTATGACTTTCCTAAATCCACCGCGTAGCCAAGCTGTTTCCTGTCTTGTGCGGCTTGCTCATACCGCTCAGAAACTTACCCCGACTTCTCTTTCTAGTTCCTGCAGAAGCTAGAATGGGTAGCAGGCGTTAATGCGTAGCAACTCCATGCTGTCAGCTATGTCAGTTCAAAGTAATTTGTGGAAGATAATTGGGTCCATGCTCTTCTTAATAGAGCAGACAATGTTTGTGTCTTGAGTGAGAAAGAAACGTGAGGAAGATCAGCGATGATGAGGGAGCAGGTTCACATATTAAACAACATAGAAAGTATTTGGTATGGTTAGAAACGTAGTATTCCCACTAGAAACCCCCTAGAGTACACGCGCCCAGTTTAACTGAAATGCTCAAGGCTCCGCTCAAGAAACGAGAGTCATCAATGTACACGCAGCTCGCAGCATGAGTATCATCCGCCACAATCATATCGCAAAAAATCATTACGGTTGGCATCCCGTCGGTATTCTATCCTTGACTTGCCCCTGTCATGTGTATCCTTCTTTTTCCCACACACAGGCCCTTCAAGCCTTTGGTCTCGACTCCTTGACAACGGCGATGATGGTCGCAACAACCGCTGGCTCTGAGAGAGTAGTGATGTCTCCCAACTGGTCCTCCTCACCGGCGAGAATCTTTCTCAGAATCCTCCTCATAATCTTGCCGGATCTGGTCTTTGGCACATCGGAAACAACGTAGATCGTCTTTGGTGCGGCGAATGGTCCTATGCTCTTCCTGACCTGCAGGATAAGATCCTTCTTCAACTGCTCGGTGACCTCGTTTCCCTCCCTGATGGAGACGAAAGCGTTAACGGCCTGGCCGGTCAACTCGTCGTGAACAGCGACGACGGCAGCCTCGGCAACAGCGTGGTGCTCGAGGAGAGCAGCCTCAATCTCAGCGGTCGACAAGCGATGGCCGGAAACATTGACAACGTCGTCGACACGTCCACGGATCCAGTAGTAGCCCTCGTGGTCGCGAGCAGCTCCGTCTCCAGTGAAGTAGTATCCTGGGTAGACGGTGAGGTAAGTCTCCATGTAACGCTTGTGGGCACCCCACACGGTGCGAGCCATGGATGGCCAAGCCTGCTTGAACGCCAAAACTCCCTCAACATCGTTACCCTTGATCTCCTCTCCGGTGACTGGGTCGATAATTGCAGGCTCAATGCCGAAGAATGGCAAAGACGCGGAACCTGGCTTGGTTGGGGTGACACCAGCAAGTGGTGCAATGACGTGAGAGCCAGTCTCAGTCTGCCAGTAGGTATCAACAACGTGGGCCTCCTCCTTTCCAACAGTCTCGAAGTACCATTTCCAGACCTCAGCGGCGATTGGCTCACCAACAGAGCCGAGAACACGAAGGTGCTTCATCTGGTTCTTAACGTGATGATCACCAGCGCGCTTCAACAATCTAAGAGCAGTTGGAGCAACGTAGAACTGAGTAATATTGTGCTTCTCAACAACGTCCCAGTATCTGGAGAAGTTTGGATATGCTGGAGTTCCCTCGAAAACAACGGTGGCAACACCGAGAAGGAGTGGTGCGTAGACGACGTAAGTGTGGCCGGTAATCCATCCAACATCTCCTGCGCAGAAGAACTTGTCGGTATCGTGGATATCAAAGACGTACTTTCCAGTCATGGCAGCACCAAGGAGGTAACCACCAGTGGTGTGCATGACACCCTTTGGCTTTCCGGTAGAGCCAGAGGTGTAAAGGAGGAAAAGAGGATCCTCGGAGTTCATAGCGACTGGCGGCATGTATGATGGCCACTTCTCGACCTCCTCGTGCCACCACCAATCCCTACCCTTGGTCATTGGAACATCGGCACCAGTGCGCTTGTAAACCAAGCAGTGAGTGATGTCCGGGCACTGCTTAAGAGCCTCATCGACAATCTTCTTGGTAGCGATGACCTTTCCACCACGCTTGCCCTCGTCAGAGGTGATAACAACCTTGGACTGAGCATCGATAACACGGTCGCGAAGGGAGTCAGAGGAGAAACCGGCGAAAACGACCGAGTGGATGGCTCCGATACGGGAACAGGCGAGGAAGGCAACGATCGCCTCTGGAATCATAGGAAGGTAGATGGCGACAGTGTCACCCCTCTGGACACCCATCTGCTTGAGGACATGGGCGGTCTTGCAGACATCGCGAAGGAGCTCGCTGTAGGTGATGATACGGCCCTCTGCTGGCTCGTCGGCCTCGTAGATGATGGCTGGCTTGTCTGGGCTGGCAATGGCATGGCGATCGACGCAATTGTAGGATGCGTTAAGCTCGCCCTCCAAGAACCAAGCGTTGTCGCCGTTGGTCAGCGATCCGCTGCTAACAGTCTGAAAGTCCTTCGACCAGGTCAAAAGCTCGCGAGCCTTGGTGCCCCAGAATTTGTCTGGCTCCTCAATCGACTGCTTGTACAGAGTCTCGTACTCCTCAAGTCCTGTGGCGCGCAAAGTTAGACTCTGAAACTGCAGGTAAGACAATGATAGAGAATTGCAACGTACCGGAAATATGTGGCTTGCTTGGATGCTCTGTGAAAGGGATGGTCAGCACTCAACGCTCTTCGAAATGTTTACCTTGATGGTTATCGCGGATTTGATCGCTTCTTACTTTGGAACATCTTCCCCGGAGGATCTGTGCCAAAGTGGTTAGCCTTCGTTCACTGCATCCAGGTACCCTGCCAATGAGCGAACTCGGAACTCGAGTACAACAGATCAATGCGCGCGGGGTGCAACTTACGGAATGTGTCAACCTCATGCGCCTCGGCGACCACAGGGTTGGTTGGTGGCATAATCTTTCCCTCAGACATAGCGATGGCGGATAAAGGTATATTGTCCTGACCAAGGAGTTTTAGAGAGGCGAGTGTACTGTAAAAAGAGTATCGGGAATGGTGAGAAAGGTGGGCGTAAAAGGTACCGCTCGGGATTGGATCTCAAATTGCGGGGTAGAAATTTAACGGTGGTTATCGCAATGCGTTGGGGGCCGTTCTTCCCTAGTTTACCTCAACAGGAATGGGAGTATAAAACAACCGGTTGGCAGGGCGTCTAGAGATGAGTATTTCAAATAGTGGGCTGGCGGCTATTTAAGAATACTGAGGAAGGCGATGATTATAGGGATTCTTTTTGACTGTGCAGGCGGAACGCAGTGCTGGATGCAGAATCTGGCGTATGTGGCGGTTCTGACCGTGAGGGTTGACGTTCTGGTTCCCGTCGTCCGTCTCAACTATTGAGGGGCCGAAGTCTGGTTCAGCTTATCGGCGATTGGGATTGGTGGACACTGAGAAACAACTATATAGAGGCCGCAAAGAGCAACTATATAAGCAGTTTCTGGGATTTGGAATGCACGTTCGACACGGGCACGAATAATAAGCGGCGGTTTGTGAGATCAAACAATGGCTTCAAAGTTCGATATGGCGAGTACAAGAAGAAACCTCAAAATGCGGAGGAACACTCCATCTTTAATAAGTTCACGCGACGGCTTAGATCCGGCAGACGGATATTCGACTCCTTGTGGTAAAAGATAACCCGGGGTCCGGGGAATGGGAGGGGCGGCGTGAGACTCGCGAACCTCTAGAGTTGTGGGGAGAGCGCCGAGTTAGTAGCAGCTACTTTCCACAAACCGCCTCGATCATCCGCAGGGCCACCGGATGTATGGAAGCTTGTCCCATTCGGCCATTGGTTCATCTGACTTCCGTATCTTCTGGCGAAGCGGCCCCGAGAAAGCTTAAATCGTATCCATCGCTAGATCCCGGGGATTGAGGGGCTGTTGGAGCCCCATTCCTTCGTCTGTATACAGTACAATCAGCAGAAGTTGCTTAGACGAGTCGCGATGTTGTCATCAAGTTCTGCTACCCCTCATTCTCGACCCCGCCAACAAATATTGGGCCGAGATCTCAAGCTAAGCCAAGAACTCCAAGACTTACAACTGACGAGTCATAGGCCTCAACCCGCGACAACCGTGGTGCGATGTCGTCGGAGGCTTGGACGACATCGCAATCCACGTCTCACTTACCATTGGCGTCTTCTTGCTTCGGTTAACGCAGCGCTGCTCAAATCCACTTCTTCGATGCCGATAGTGGCTATGTCAATGCCCAAAGCTGCGTTTCGATACATCCTCATACCCGAGCATATCGTTGGTTGAGTGGACATCTCTAGTCATGCGCAACCCAAGAATTGTTAGTTTTGGCTGTAGCCTGGCTTACGACATGTGGCGCGCGGCGTCATTGGTTACCAAGTCTCATTCGCAGGAGTCGCCGGCAATTGTTGGCAACGTTGCGCGGTCCTCGGAATATGGTACCGCTTATTTCTATGAGGCTAGATAACACTAGCGTTGCGACAGGTAGGCGATAATTCATTGGCGAGGTTGTGGAGTTGTGAAGTGAAAGCATTAAATGTACACGATTATTGGCTGCTTACAAGGAAAGGCAAGGTGCTGTATGGTTTAGATGGCACGACCTCGTATTATCGCTTATCAAGATACAAACAGATGAAACTTTTCGCAAACTGTTAGGGGAACTGTAATACCATTGTTTTGTTTGCTTTGAGAAAAGACAGTGTGTTTAGGACAACAGTTGGATCGGATGCAAGGTATTGATAGTTCCATGGCACAACATTGATGTGCTGGGTTCCTGCATTTGTTTATGCCGCCACAAAAGTCAAGCTTTCCTGAGCACGTCCTTTGCGCTTCATGCTGGGATAGCACTCCGTCGGTTTAATTCACCTAGCCCCAAGTCCGACATTCCTTGTTTCAGCGTCTGCATTCTTCTGTGTATTGATAGCTCGCGGGCGACGCATGTATCTCGCATGACACTTGAATCACGAAGGCACCTTACCGGTTGGCGGCACATAAACAGCAGAAAAGCTCCCCAACAGAAATAAACGATCTGGGTATCAATTCTCCTTTATTAATTCGATCTTATCTCCTCCTTCCGAGATCCCACCGCAAACGATAGTCTCGGGTAGCACAACATCATAGCCGCTCCCTCCCATTAGCCGCCGACGCCGGAACCCTTGCCATAGCCCTGCTTCTTCCTCTCCGCCAACTCTTCCTCTTCTTCATCCTTCAGATCTCTTCCGTAATGGCGATGTTGTGGTTGCGGCTGTTCGGTAGACGTGGTCTGTCCTCCGAAACCGTGCTCGCTAATCGATTCGCCGTATTCGCGGTTCTCGGCGTAGTGAGCTGCTTTCTCTTTCTTCTCCTTTATATCTTGCTCTAAAGCGTCGCCCTTCTTTGGCTTGTCATCTGAAGGGTTTATGAGTAAAAGGTATGCTGCCACAGGAACAGTACTTACCTCCAAAGTTCGCCTTTTGGTCTCTGTTTGGAGACACGAAGATGTTTGCATCTTCATATCTTGCTATAGTTAGGCTCAAGTGCTCCACTACGAACTTCTGAGGGGCATTACTGATTCCTCGACTCTCCACCAGGCGTAGTATCCATCAGCTTTCTGTCCGATTGCTCAGCCATTTCGATTTTTATTTGATAGGTTAAGAGAAAGTACGAGAACGGGAGACAATAAGAAGAGAAGCCTTAAGGGGTTCAGTGAAGAAGAGAAAAAGGAAACGATGACCGAATGTATTGACCTGCAGAATGGTTGGGACTGCTCGTCGCCGTAGTGACGTAAGGTATGATCGCCCCCCTAGCGCTTTCCGTGACACCTGGGAAAGTTGCCAATGCGATCGGATGATCTCGTCGACGGCTGCGAAGCAGAGCATTTGTCGTGGCTTCCGTGTCAAACTTTTGCCAGACCTTTGAGCTTTCGTCCTCCACCTCCTCCAACAAACAAACATGTTCGCCCGAAGCGATCTTACCAAACACCACGTGACATTAGACTACCACCCTCTTTCATATCTTTACCAATGTCAACAACTTGTCTAAGCTCTTTGACTGTGCGCGTCTCAGACGAGAGCTGACACCGACAAGAGCACTGTGCTATACCTGTGATCGAATCCTATGGCACGTGTCCCGCTGGGCCTGGTTCAACAAGTGACATTCGTGTGTTTGTGCACAACTGAAGCTTTGTCCTACCTTTCCGGCTTCGGCGAACAAGGTCTTTCAACTCATGCGTCCATTTTCTGTTCAGCATTGTATGCCGGTAAGAGAACGTTGCCGTCTTCTGACCACAAGGCCATTGTCTTGTCTTAAGCGCGTTTGTGGAGTTTGATTGGACCTCAGCTGTCGACATGCATCTAAGCGCCAGGTCTTGGCAATTCCAAACACCACGATGAAACGCGAACCCTCAAGAAGTTCATCGACATCCTAACATTGAGCAGACGACTCGCCACGACGAGTCAGATCCAGTCATTCAACTAAGACCGTGCCTATGCTTCGGAATGACGAGTGGCGTAGGGATTCTCGTCGTTCGGCTTCCATCAAGATCTCGGTAGTTTGACGCGGTCCTGGTTGAGTTCATTTCTTTGGCTTGGAAGATACCGATTTCGTTGGGTTTCGCAGGGCATCTTTGCTAACATGCAGACTATCTTCTTTCTGTACCCAATTTATTCGTTAAAAGATGAGAGGGGAAACGGGATCCTATGCGCCGGGTTGAGGCCAATTGCAAGGATGGTCTAAAGGAGCAATGACTTGTCTTTCAATGGCGAGCGGCAAAGCCATATAAGAGACCCAGAACGAGACCAAGGGATTGTTCTCGTAAAAGGGACTAGCACTCAATCAAAATTAAAGCGATTCTGGAACTTGCTCTGCTTATTGCATTCTCAAGAACTGTCTCATTCTTGTATAATTCCTTCGGTTTCGCTCAGTCAATATTTCAGTTCACCATACAGACTTTGATAGTCTTCGATCTATATAACGCCTCCCAACAGCACTCCTTAAGCTACACTTTTCTTCTCAACAGCTCCGGTAGCGCTTCCACATTTACACACACACACAACCACTACACAGCACTCAAGATACCGGTTATCTGCCAACATGAAGCTCCACGCAATCCCACTCGCGCTCTTTGCAGCCACCACCACCGCCCACATGATCATGTCTGATCCACCAGCTTTCGAATACAAGGGCAACCCTAACGCCGCAGCCGCTGGAATAGTCGATAACGACATGGCTCCTCTCAATGGAGGCAGCCTCCCCTTCCCATGCAAAGGCCACCACAAGCTCCTGGGTCAAAAAGGAGGAGATTCCGTCGCCACTTGGGAAGGTGGTTCCTCCCAGTCCTTTACGATCGACGGCTCTGCAGTCCATGGCGGCGGCTCCTGCCAGGCGTCTATTTCCACCGACGGCGGAGCGACTTTCAAGGCCGTCAAATCGTACATCGGCAACTGTCCCATCGACAAGACCTACCCTTTCACGGTTCCCAAGGACACCAAGCAAGGTGCCGCCATCTTTGCATGGACTTGGTTCGACGTCTTGGCTGGCCAGCCGGAGATGTACATGAGCTGTGCCAGCGTCACTATTGAGGGCGGCGCCGGCTCAGAGAAAGTTGCTTTCGACCAACGTCCGGATACCTTCGTTGGGAACATAGTTGCCATGGGCACTTGCAAGTTCCCAGTCGGCGGAATCCCTCGTTTCCCAAATCCTGGCGATGACGTCCAGAACGGCGAGGGCAGCGAGAAGGCCGTCTTACCGGAGGGTGATTGCACGAGCCCAGCTCTGTCAGCTGGTGGTCCCTCCCCTGGCGGTTCAAACTCTACAGCTCCGGCCGCTCCAACACCAGTCCCTAATGATGGGCAATACTCGGTCCCAGCCAGGGCGGGTGAGAATATCAGCCCAACCACCAGCGCAGCGTCCGCAACCCCAGCTCCCTCTGCCGCCGCTACTTCGGCAGCTTCTTCCGCTCCAGCAAGCTCTTCCGCCGCAACGCCTTCTTCTTTCTCTGCACCAGCAGCCCCCGCAGCACCACTCGACGCAACCTCATACGGCCAATGCGGCGCCAACGTCGGGACATGCAACGGCTCCGTCCACGGCCCATCATGCTCCTCATTCGGCTGGTGCGGGCATGGTAAGGAGTGGCATGGGGAAGGCTGCCAGCCAGATTTCGGTCTCTGCGGTGACGAGGCGGAAACGGCAATCAAGGCGATGACTTTCTCGGATTCGGTTCCCGCGGCGACTTCTGTTGCCGGGACGGTCGTGCCTTCGGGCTTGGCTGTTACTGTTACTGTCACAGCCTCGATCCTTATTACCGTCGGCGCCACACAGAAAGCCGGACCTACTACGTTGCAGACTATCATTACGCCTGCTGTCGCTAATGGTGGTAACGTCAGCGTTATTGCTGCGCCCACTGCTGAAGGTGCTGCGGCCGATACGACTGGTAGAATCCCGATCAATGTTGAGTCTTTGCCGGCTGCTGAGGCTTCGGAGGCTTCCGAGAAGCCGTACAACAGATTCAGACGCCGCTACTAGTTGATAGTCGCATCAATGGATGGGCGGATAGGCAGATAAAAGTCGGCTATATGACTTGGGAGGATCAGGACTACATTTCTGCGCACGACACTCGTTGTAGCACACTCTTTTAGACAAGTTGCCAGAGCTGGCCTCTGGATTCGGTACATGACGAGACGGGGCGAAGAAGCAACAATGCTTGGGAAATTGACATAGCATAGAAATGGATCATGGAACAACACTTAAGCTGCAAAGCACGATGAAAGAAACCGACACCATAAGCTTTCTTCCTCACAATGTTCGATACCCAATCAGGTGAAGAATTTCAAAATAAGAAGTTTAAGAGGCGTTTGGGTGACGAGAAGGAGATACATTCTTTTAACAAAAACTACCTAGCCTGCGGGCCGGCAGGTTGACGCCCAACGCCCACAACAAGCCACCTATCCTATCTAGGAGCATTCTATCGCACGAAGTATGCAGCCACCAAAGAAAGCCTAAGAACTCCTCAGGTGCTGTCCCAGCTGCCTGTCCCTATCCCTGCAATAGTGTATGTCTATAAACGTATGTAAGTGTAGCGAATGCCATGTCAATAGGTTGCCTCCTCGCTCAACCTTTGTAATCGTCACCCCGTCCTACTCTTCCTCCTCAACCCTAAGCCAGTTCGCGCACGCGGCATCAGGGCAACGCCATCTGCGCAGGCCTCACCAGTAAGATCCAGACCGGTGAACTCGGACCCCTTCGACATCGAGCCAGCGCGTGACCCAGGCGCAGACTGCGTGGCGCTCGGCGGCGTTGGACTCATCAACGTCGGCATCTGCATTTCCCTCTCCGGCGTGCTGTTGAGGACGCTAAGCCTGAGTTTCTCATCGAAAACTCTAACAAGTTGTTCAGAATACCTATCCAGCAAACTCGCCACCACCGTATCTGATATTTTCCTCCCCTTAGACGCATCCCTATCCCTAATCACCAACTCCCTCTCCCTCCTCATATCCACCGCCTGCGCAGTAAGCTGTAACTCGCGGACAAGTTCCATCTCCAGGTCCTCCCTCACCGTATCCGTACTGGACAACTTCGCGCGGTAAGAACGTAAAGTGCGACACGCTTGTTCCGTCGCCATATTAAGGGACCCAAACCCACTCCCACCAGATCTCGGATCACTACTCTTGGTCCTGCCCCTCAAATCCAGACAACTAGCTCTCTTGCTGGTCGTGAGCAGCCTATCACTATGTCTCTGCCTACTCTTCGGACTAGGCGGCGGACTGCGACTCCTATTCCTGGTACTGCGGCGCGAATTATACGTCTCATCCGAATGCGAGCTTTGATGTGCTGATACGGAGGGTGCGGGGAGGTTGAGCTTGGGTGTATTAGTATTAGGATTATTATTTATGTTGTATTTGCTCTTCTTCCTGATAAGTTGTGGAGGGGAGCCGCGACCGCTGCGTGCCGATGACGAGGTTGGGCGTGCGAATTCGGCGAGTTCGGCTTTGGAGAGGACTTTGCGGAGTGGTGGGAGGTTGGATGTTAGTTCCTTTGATGGCGTGGATTCGTCGACTTTGAAAACTGCTGGTTCGGCTGTGAGGACTATTTCTGGTGTCTTGGTTGTCAGATCCCAGATCATGATGGTAGAATCTGAGCCAGTTGATATGAGCATAGTCTGTTCGGCGTTTTCGATGAGAGCAATATCCGTCACAGCTGCAGTATGACCGAAACCTCGATCGAGAAAGATGCCACTTCGCCCGTCGTAAATGCGGACCGATTTGTCCGTGCCAGAAACACCTGCGAGAATCTTCGGCTTTCCTGGAGTAGAGCCGCCAATCACAATGGAGCTCATTACGACCGGATCGTTGCCATCACCATCGGTAGTCTTGAAGCCACCAATGGGTTTGCCGGTGTTGACATCAAACGTGGCAATAGTTCTATCCATCATACCAACCACAACTAACGTGGATGGCGAGGTATCGATTGATGATATGGCCATCGAGACAGGAGTTCCCTTGACATTGATAACGCGAATTGGCACAGCAGCTGTGACTTCGACGCCGTCAAGCTCACGGGTTGCAACCTGTCTGACCACCACCGTGCGGTCCGAGCTGCTGGTAACCAGCTTCGCACCATCATCACAGAAACTTATACTGTTCACGCTGCCAGTATGCTCATCCATGGTCTGCTCAAAGACCCATCCATCGGCTTTCTTCTTGAATAACTGGACTGTGCGATCGCGTCCACACGTCGCAATGAGTGTCATGTGTTTGCCCTCGTATATGGCAATGTCTTCAATGTCTGAGTTGTGTGCCTTGGCCTGGAAGGTGCAGCTGTTATCTGAAGAATCGATTATGCGCAGCACACCATATTTATCGCCAGCCACAAAGAACGAGCCACACGATGAAGCGCGGACGGCTAAGCAGTGATTGATGACATCTTCAGGTGCGCCATCGGCCTGCTCAAGCTCGACCGTAAAGGTGCCTTGACAACGACCTTCGAGGTCCCAAAAGAGGACCTTTCCAGCAGAATCCCAGGTAAAGAAGTCTGCAGAGAACTTATTTGGTAAGCTAAGGAGCCTGACTCCTTGTACAGGATCACAGTGCGCCGTATATGGAACAAGCGGCTCAGAGCTCGACTCATCTTTCTTCGTGATCTTGATAGCATGCCGTGAGTCTGCCGTAACAACATAACTATCGACAACTGCCATGGCGCATATATTACCATTGACAGATGGCTCGTTGGTGTCGAAGTCCTCGTCGCATGGAGATGGCGGTGGCGTGGTTGGCGCGATCAGATCCTCGAATTCCATTACTTTCATAGCTCCACAGCGCCCACCGAAACGTATTTGGCTCTTCTCGTCGTCTACAGACACACAGGATACAGAAAATCCAGCGCTCGCCACCTTAAGAAGCTGATTCTGCACGTCGTTATCATCTACTATGCAGATGTCGCCCTTCTCGGTACAGATGACAGCCTTCTTGTCGGTTATGCTCGCAACTGCAGTGAATATCGAGTCGACCAAAGTGCCTAAGAGACAGTTGCGTCCTGACAGCATCCTTGTGACAGTGGACGGGAAAGTGTGAGGCGTAATCGGTGCTCCGTCAGCTGCAAATTTCTGCTTCGCCGGCGATGCGCTCTGCTTGTCGTCGACCTTCCACATCTTAACATAGCGGGTGCCAACAGTTATGAGCTTCTTTCCCATCCATACCATGCCTCTGATAAAGCTTGTGCACTTGTTGCTGGCGTGGAGTCTTGCAACACCGTTGCTGGAAATTGCCCAAATGAAGAGGAAGCCATCGTTGGCCGTCCCGAGAGTAGCAAGATAACGTCCATCAGGACTGAACGCCACAGCTGTAACGCCGAATGTGTGCTCGCTGAGAATGACGAGAGGTATGTCGGTCGATTCGTGTAGGTTGAAGATCAACACTCGAGGTGTGTACCCAGTTTCGCCAACAGCAAGGAATCTCCCATCTCTGCTAAGCGACAGGCAAGTCGCTGCCTTGATCCTTTCCCTGCTTGTCCACGTCTTCGATAGTGGTGAATCGGCAAAAGTTTTTCTCAAATTCTTTGGTGTAGAAGGTGAGGAACTGATAAACGATTCCCTCTGGGCGATGGTTCTACTCCGAGTTTCGGGCGTGCTAGTGATAGGTACCGAGAAGGTGGTGGCATTGGAGTGGACAGGCAACACTGGCACAGCACTGGGATGAGCTCTGAAGAATCTTTGAGTATATTTTCCATCCTGCTCTAGCTGAACGACTACGACTGCCGCGCCGGCAACATATGCAAATATCCGCTCCGTGGGTAAACTATCGAAACCGGTTGGGAGTGTGACTGTGGTTCCGATTATCCTCTTTAGGGAAAGTCCAGAATCGTAGATGCCCTGCCACTTGTGGAGAGGGCGCGGGGCTCTCGGTGAAGGAGAGTTGTTGGAAGACAATCTGTGTCCTAGGTTGGCGTTTGCGACATAAGTTCTTGGATTGGAGGGTGTCAGAGACATATTTCAGCCATAAGCACAGGGCCTCCGTATATGCTGAAGTCGGTGCGATCTCAGCGGCGATAATATTCTGAGGATGATAGGGTCCAGCTGGACATGTTCAAATAGTAGTATTCGGAGTAGTAAGTAGTCAATTGGTGTGGTCGCGGATGTGGTTGAAGTGTATATGAAGCTCTTCACACAACAACAATCGGCGTCTTTTGTTTATCGCAGGTAACAACGAGTCTGGGGTAAAGCGGGAAGGGAAAGTGGAGTCGTGCGCAGCGATTGCGCGACAAGAACGAAAGATCCAAATAGTATAAAAGGAGTGTGTTATAAGGCAAAGAGAGTGTCGTCGCAAACGGCCGCGAAGGTTGTCGGATTGAAGGTGACTTGAAAGTCTTTTAGGAAGACGTGAGGAATTGGAGATAGCTGCTTACGGGCTCAGCCAGGCGGGAAAGCTTGCCATGCGATTTTCCAACGGCCCAAGCTCCACCAGCACTGCACGCGAACGCATTTCAAGCGAGAAAGACAGGGAAGGCAATGGAGCTGAACCCGCCATCACACTTAAGATTCAGCGATGAAATGCGCTGAAGCGAAGGACGGACGATGCTAAATGGCTGCCCTACAGAGATTACTTGGTGGTGATCCCAGCACTTAGCCGCAGCACCAGGATCCAGCATTCGGCCGCCGCCAATTGCGAGGAGCCAGAAAAAAAGGGGTCGCAGATTGAGAATACCGGTCTTCACTTTGACAGGCATCAGGCTCCAGAAGACACTTTCAGCGAGACTTATACAGTTTGGAGTCTAGATAGTCGACATAGTCTATATAGTCTACACAGTCTAGATAGGTGACATAATCAACATAAACTACATAGTTTACATAGTCA
>RCNJ01000039.1_pt1 | contig 113013 bp, 115 predicted proteins | sample 2041171 | NCBI WGS metagenome assembly RCNJ01 (sample SAMN09708213, study PRJNA481090) | feces metagenome | biome: feces | host: Pygoscelis adeliae | place: Antarctica: Rookery Lake | collected 2010-03-01 | reverse complement strand
ACTCAAATAACCAATTGCTAAGCGTCTTTGAAAGGCGGCAAATAATCATGGTAACTCAAATAACCAATTGCTAAGCGTCTTTGAAAGGCTGCTTGTATGGCAAACCTCACTTCTTCGTTCCGGGTCAGTCATTCCACATCAAGCATATCCTTCTATCAAAGCCGTCGTATAGTCGTAAAACATGGCATGGTCCTTTGCCTTCATTCGTCTGAAGGTATCCTAGGTCTATCCTTAACAGCTGGTTCCCAAGTTGATGCCGAGCGCCAGCGCCGGCTCATCAGCCTTGTGGTGTTCGTAACTAAGAACACCCATTCCGCCCGGCTCCAGCATAAGTGGCAGCTTAGCATCCATGTTGAACCCGATCCATCTCTTGGCGAATGCTCTGAGCGAGTGGCCGTGGGCGACAATAACAACATCCGCCGGCTTCTCGCCATGCATATTCGGACTTTGAATCTCCCTGATCCTGGCAATCAAATCATCCAGTCTCGTCGCCAATTCAGCAGACGATTCGCCATCCTCACACCCGTCCCTCCAGATATCCCATTTCGTTCCCTTATCCAACCCCTTCGCCTCCCTCCTCTCCCTAATCTCAGCAGTCAAGAGCCCTTCGTATGCGCCGTACTCCCACTCCCTGATATCCTCCGTGATCTCCACCCTATCCTGTAACTCCTTCCTTTGCTCCTCGGAGAAGAGAAGCTCGTAGGTAAGCGTTGCGCGGCAGCGGGGTGAGATGAAGATTTTTGCAAGGTTCTTTGGATGGATGACCTTGCCGTCGCCGATGATTACGTGGGAGGACTTCCTGACTTGGGCCTCGCCTACATCTGTCAACGGGATGTCGGTAGAGCCAGTGTGTCTGCCATTGATGGACCACTCGGTTTGCCCTTCAGAATGTCAGTACTGCCACGTCAAAGTATCTGACACAAGGCCGACGGCAAGTCAACATACCATGGCGAATGAGGAAGACGCGGGGGGTTCCGGAGTCTTTGTCAGCCATTTTGTAAGGTTGTTGGAAGGTTTCGTCTGATGGTACTGGTGGCTATGTTAGAGGATATTTCGTGATAGCACCATGGGCATAGCCAGCGCAAGACAATCGCACTGTGCCAATGCCTGTCCCATCCATAACTTTGCATTGCGCGATTATGGTGCATCTTTAGGTGCGCCTGAAGCGGCGTTATAACTTTTCGACAGCGAGAAGAGGGGTCATGTCGCCAGAAATAGCAGCTTTGGCGTCGCAAAATATGGCACTCACGTCGATTTCAATGATGTCAGGTATGATATCGCTGACTTGTGTTTGACAGGTGAAAGGTAATGTTTATACACAGCAAGAAGTGAAAGTGTTTACGAAGAAAGACCAAGTTAGGAGAGAAATATAAATACCTCCGACGCCAGCGCAAACAAAATGGATGCCTGGCACTGAAATGTTGTCATCGCGTTGCTGATCCGCGTTCAACGCACATGGCCAAGAGCCAAGTGGCATTGCCCAATCACAAGCTCCGCGTCTGTGCCCCGGCTATTTCCGCCGCGGCTAATTCTCTCGATGGTGAGCTTCCACACGTCTCAACCGTCCCAACTACATCCATCACATATACCGAACTTTCCACCGTTCAATCCCCCACCATCCAAAATGTCTATCCCAGCTTTCTCCGATATTGCCAAGTTGTCCAACGACGTAAGAACGCGCACAAGCAATCTGCGCATTGTTTACATCTCTAACACAATCTCAACCATTCGGCCACATAAACAATAAAGTCGCATACTGATCTGCTATCCAGTTGTTGAACAAGGACTTCTACCACACTTCTGCCGCCACTCTTGAGGTCAAGTCCAAGACTGCCAACGGCGTCGCCTTCAAGGTCGCCGGAAAGAGCACTCACGAGAAGAACACCGCCGGTGCTGTATGCATACACCAGTCCTGCCATTGACGAACACGTCGCTAAATTTCTATCCAGCTCGAGGCCAAGTACACCGATAAGCCAACTGGTACATACTCCCGGCGAACCGTTTCATTTCGTCCTACCCTTTCGGCGCTGCTCTTTGACAAGAGTATCATGCCAAACTGCTCTTTGCGCTTCATTCCAGGATTAGCCGAGATACTGATATTTTACCGCACAACAGGAACCACCATCACCCAGACCTGGAACACCGCCAACGCACTTGAGACCAAGCTCGAGTTCAACGACTCCATCGCCAAGGGACTCAAGGCTGAGGTTCTCGGCGCCTTCTTCCCATCCTCCCAGGCCAAGGGCGTCAAGCTCAACCTCCACTTCAAGCAGCCAAACTTCCACACCCGCGCTTTCTTCGATCTCCTCAAGGGCCCAACCGCCAACCTCGATGCCGTCATTGGCCACGATGGTTTCCTCGTCGGTGCCGAGGCTGGTTACGACGTCCAGAAGGCCGCCATCACTCGCTACTCCCTCGGACTCGGATACCAGCAGCCACTTTACACTGCTTCCATCATTGCCTCCAACAACTTGACCGTCTTCTCCGCTTCCTACTACCACAAGGTCAACTCCCAGGTCGAGGCTGGTGCCAAGGCCGTCTGGGACTCCAAGTCCGGCTCCAACGTCGGTCTTGAGGTCGCCTCCAAGTACCGCATTGACCCATTGTCCTTCACCAAGGCCAAGATCAACGACCGTGGTATTGCCGCTCTCTCCTACAACGTCCTCCTACGTGAGGGCGTCACCCTTGGCCTCGGTGCCTCCTTCGACACTCAGAAGCTCGACTCTTCCCCAAACAAGGTAAGCCTCTTTCGCTGCACTATGCTACTCGCGTGCGCGTGCGCGTGCTAACACAACCAGATCGGTGCTTCCTTCACCTTCGAGGCATAAATGTCGCCTTAGAATTCTGATGAGCACATACATTGATATGCGGCCTGCAAAGTTTCTCGTTTCAGCCAGCGATTGAGCGTCGCCGTCACAGATAGATATGGAGTGTAAGTTAGGTAAAATAGCCATGATGTCCCACTGATTTTTGGCCGCGAAATTGAACTTCTATTCTCTCTCCTTTCTATATTTATGTGAATGGCCGACCTATGCGCTGCCCACGCCCTTTGTATGAACTCTGACCTATCCCTTTATAGTATGCCTCCCATATGTGACTCTATTTTTCACTCCTTTGCTTCATTATCGCTCCAACACTTCGGCTTAGTTGAAAACGAACTCGCTCAGCTCCTTGAATGCCTTCTCTACATCGTCGTTGACGATGATCTTGTCGTGGACACCATCGACCTTGGAGTACTCGAGCTCGGCCTTGGCTTGTGCAAGACGCTTTGAGATGGACTCTTCGGTCTCGGTACCGCGGCAGCGGAGACGCTTCTCGAGCTCCTCGAACTTTGGTGGTGCGATGAAGACGAAGCGTGCGTCGAGGTTGGTGTTCTTGATCTGCTTGACGCCCTGGGGTGGTGTTAGCTTCCGTGTGCATAAGTTTGCTAACCGGTTGGCGCTAGGGTAGCAATAGTTCCCTAAGACATTGCCGGCTAATGCCGCAAAAGGGATGCAGTCTTACCTCCATCTCAATGTCCAAAATGACAATCTTTCCCTCCTTCTGCAAATCCTCAATCATAAGCTTGCTAGTTCCGTATCTGTTACCACCGAACTTAGCATGCTCAACGAAGCCCTCCTGCGCAATCAAGTCCTCAAACTCCTGCATGGTAACGAAGTAGTAATCGACCTTGTCGGCCTCTCCTGGACGTGGACCACGGGTGGTGTGGGAGATAGAGGTCTGGAAGGCATTTGGGTGGGCATCCTGGAGCATATGGTAAAGCGTGCCCTTTCCGACGCCCGATGGCCCGGAAATGATTATCGGACGGCCGTCCTTTGGAAGAGTGGCTTGCGCATGCATTAGTATAACTTCTGGGGTTTTGCGACGACAGATGATGCGCATATTCCCAGAACCGTGATGCAGCTAGGCTGCATCTGCTGCCAACTGGCGGGGTCGCGTCTGACACAGGGGGATCATGCAACCTTGAAGACTACATACCTGGAGCCATGGCGAAGATGCGGTGTTGTGGAAGCGATTTTGTGAAGTTGATGCGACTGAGTCCAGAAGCTCGTAGCGAACGGCCAAGTACCATAGAAGTTAGTGGCGTAGCGAATAATTTGGCTCCTAACTACTGAGATCGTGGCTCTGTCAGACGCGCCGCTGAAAGATTAAGGCTGCGCGCGGGGCTGGGCTGTGACAGCCTGACAGTGACAGATCACAGCCTTGTCGTTATCGGTGGCATAACACCTTCAGACTTGGATCAAACTCCATTGCCGCACTTGATACATTGCTTTCTTGAAACAACGTAAGTCCATTGTTCCGCTGAGAACGGACGAGAATTTTAATACTGATATCTCAAAGGACTTGTCATACATATATCCTCCCAATCCTTTCAACATCACTTTAAGCGCATCCATTCCACGCGACTTACATCATGGCCGACACCACCGAGAAGAAGCTGCAGGACGAGCCAATGGCACAGTCGGAGGAGGTCAATGAGGAGGAGGTCAACGAGGAAGATGAGATTGCAGCGATGAAGAAGCGCGTGGCCGAGATGGAGGACGAGGCTTCGAAGCTCAGAGAGATGCAAGCGTCGCTCGACCAGCAACAAAATGCGCTTGCAGAAGACAAGGAGGATGTGGACAGCCGCTCGATCTTTGTCGGCAACGTCGACTACTCCGCCAGCCCAGAGGAGATCCAGGCGCATTTCCAGAGCTGCGGCTCCATCAACCGTGTCACTATCTTGCTTGACAAGTTCACCGGACAACCAAAGGGGTGCGTGCAACAACGAATGGCTGGACTTGAGGGTTGTTTTGTTTGAAGAATGAAAGGATCCGAAAGATCAACGCTGCCTGGCAAGAGATGGAAGCTAATATGAGAGATGCAGGTATGCGTATGTGGAGTTTACTGAGCCAACGTTTGTTGCGCCAGCACTTGTGCTTAACGAGAGTCTTTTCAAGGGACGCAACCTTCAGGTAAGTAACTGTGAGTTCACCAATCTCGACATTAGACTAAACAATGCTGCAGGTCTCGCCAAAGCGTACCAACATCCCTGGAATGAGCGCACGCGGACGTGGTCGTGGACGTGGTGGATATCGTGGTCGCGGAGGCTTCCCACCACGTGGCGGATACCGTGGAGGATACAGGGGAGGAGCTCGCGGAAGAGGTTATGCTCCATACTAAGTGCCAGATCTGGAGGTAGTCTTGGTCTGCTTATGGACGCGAGAGTTGAGCGTACGAGAGTTGTATGATACGGCGGCCGAGGAGGTGCCAGCCGCGGAGCGATTTCGACGGCGCATATCAAAAGTTAAAGAGATATGAGTGGCGTTTACTGGAATAGCAAGCGGAGTTATGATTAGAGTTTTGGAATTTGATAATCGGTTTTCGTGCTCAGTCATCACATGAGAGACCTTAGGACCGAGAAGTGATGACTGATGACGGGTGCTCAAGCGTAGCGCCTTGGTAGGCAGATTCGAAAGATTGTGACAACAATGTAAAGCTCTTTTGATTTGGTATTTTCCTAACTGCAACTTTGCCCTATAATTTTGTTATTCACAAGCTTTTACTTGGCATAATTGACTGTCCGACAAGGACAAACTTGTGGGTCGTCGTCGTGCGCGCCATCCAGACTAAGCCGCTTTCAACCAGGGCGGGCATCCACACCTGATCGCCACGGAAGGTAGAGTGTGGCTCCAGCAGCGTCACGAACGGCTAACTGAGCAAGCCAGTAAACCACCCTTCGAATTCAGAGAAGCCGACGCCAGAATCTACAAAGGCGCATCAAGATACCTTGGGCTTGTTTTAGCGTTTTGGTACCTGCCGGGCTTATTGATCACGGAAGCGACACCAATACTGCACAGCCTCAAGACGTCAATCACGGATAAGAGGGGCGCTTGCATCGCCTCGACCCTTCGAGTACTACCGTTGCCAACGACACCACAACATCACGATATACAGTTCGCACATTGTAAATAAGCTAAAGCCAGGCGCAAGACGTCTGTTACAGCTCGACCAGGATGTCGGCAAGAACTGGTGCTTCTGATGCTGGGCTGCCAGCGTATGTGCTTGAAACCATGTCATACCACAGATCGCAAAGACTAACTGCTTTTTTAGCCAGCCAAACCTTAGAGTTTCCGGTACGCTTCTGCCAACCAATGGGATATACCGGATGCGACTAACATAAGTGCCAGTCATTGCTGCCGATGGACTATACAAGCGCGAAGTCTTCAGTACGATATCCAGCCCCCCTTCCACCTAACCATTGCTGACGCGCAATTTTCAGGATTCCCAGACCCTTTTGCGGTCGCAACGATTAATGGCGAACAAACGAAGACTACCCAGGTCATCAAGAAGACGTTGAACCCATATTGGAATGAGACCTTTGAGATGTGCGTCGAACGATCCCTCAGGCTTGGCGAGTACTAACCTCGAGTTAGGCGCGTAACAGAAGATAGCATACTAGCAGTACAAGTCTTCGACCAGAAGAAGTTTAAGAAGAAGGATCAAGGGTTTCTTGGTGTAATCAACCTCCGCATCGGTGACTTTGTCGACTTTGATTCCGGAGACGATCGTAAGTAGGCCTTGCGCAGTAGCTCTCTCTTCCTCTACTGACGTGGCGTGCCAGAGATGATAACCAGGGACCTCAAGAAGTCAAATGACAACCTAGTGGTACATGGACGCCTCATCATCAACCTTTCTCCCAACATGACTGGGCCGGCGAGGAACGGATCAGCAGCACCCACATCACAGAGAGCACCTGTTGCTTCGTCCCAGAGCTCGATAGCTACTGGGTATCCAGGAGCAACTGCGCCATCCCAAACCGAATCAGCAACTGTGAACGGATCGATGTCAAGCAGGCCGGCAGTAGCCAACTCGGCAACGTCCGGCAACCTTGCGAACGGAGCGATCGCGCATCGTGCTTCCACCACCTTCAGTTCGTTCGAGGATGCACAAGGCAGACTTCCACCAGGATGGGAAAGACGTGAGGATAACTTGGGCCGCACTTACTATGTGGACCATAATACCAGGTCTACCAGCTGGGTGAGACCGCAAGTTAGTGGAGGCGCGGAGACTGCAAGAAACAATTTGAGAGATGCGGAAACTGCTGTGGAGAGACAAAGGCACCAAAACAGAACACTTCCAGAGGATCGAACAGGAGCGAACTCGCCCAGCATCCCCCAGTCACAGTCACCAAATACTGCTGCGAACAACCCAGTCTCTATGGTTCAAACGGGTCAGACTACACAAGGAAGCGGAGAGTTGCCACCATTATGGGAACAGAGACATACACCAGAGGGACGTCCATATTTCGTCGATCACAACACCAGAACTACGACATGGGTTGATCCGCGCCGTCAGCAATACATCCGTATGTATGGCGGACAAAACCAAACCAACACTATCCAGCAGCAGCCAGTGTCGCAACTTGGGCCATTACCAAGTGGTTGGGAAATGCGCCTTACAAACACCGCCAGAGTATACTTTGTGGACCACAACACGAAGACTACTACCTGGGACGATCCACGTCTTCCTTCGTCGCTGGATCAGAATGTGCCACAGTATAAGAGAGATTTCAGAAGGAAATTGATTTACTTCAGATCGCAGCCAGCACTGCGCATTCTGTCCGGACAATGTCATATCAAGATCCGCCGTTCTCATATCTTTGAGGATTCTTATGCAGAGATCATGAGACAGCCAGCAAATGACTTGAAGAAGCGTCTCATGATCAAGTTCGACGGCGAGGATGGATTGGATTATGGTGGATTGTCGAGAGAGTTCTTCTTCTTGCTTTCGCACGAGATGTTCAACCCCTTCTATTGTCTGTTCGAGTACTCCGCCCACGACAACTACACTCTTCAGATCAACCCACACTCTGGTATCAACCCAGAGCATTTGAACTACTTCAAGTTCATTGGCCGTGTTGTTGGCCTTGCCATTTTCCATCGCAGATTCTTGGATGCTTTCTTCATCGGAGCGCTTTACAAGATGATGCTGCACAAGCCTGTGTCTTTGCAGGATATGGAGGGTGTCGACGCAGACTTCCACCGCTCCTTGGTATGGACCCTGGAGAACGACATCGAGGGTGTCTTGGATCAGACATTCTCCACTGAAGACGAGAGGTTCGGTGTGACCACTGTCGAGGATCTGAAGCCAAATGGACGCGATATTGCTGTCACCAACGAGAACAAGAAGGAGTACGTTGATCTCATGACCAAGTGGCGCATCCAGAAGCGCGTCGACGAGCAGTTCCAAGCCTTCATCACGGGCTTCCATGAGCTGATTCCAGCCGAGCTTGTTAACGTCTTTGACGAGCGCGAGTTGGAGCTGTTGATTGGAGGTATTGCTGAGATCGATGTCGATGACTGGAAGAAGCACACTGATTACCGTGGTTACACCGAGAACGACGAGGTTATCAAGTTCTTCTGGCAGACGATTAAGAGCTGGGATGGAGAGCAGAAGTCCAGATTGTTGCAGTTCGCTACTGGTACTTCCAGAATCCCGGTCAATGGATTTAAGGATTTGCAAGGTAGTGATGGACCGAGGAGGTTTACAATTGAGAAGGCGGGTGATGTTGGTAATTTGCCAAAGTCCCACACATGGTATGTTCTTCGACCCTCATGGTGTGAAAGTCAAATATACTAACCTTGATTCAGTTTCAACCGTCTGGACTTGCCACCATACAAGTCGCTAGAGGCGCTGCAAGGCAAGTTGACGACCGCTGTGGAGGAGACCATGGGCTTTGGACAAGAGTAAATACATTGTCTGTGCTAGACTGGAGGTTAATTTGAGTGGCGAAGGCGGTTATGGATTAGGAGATATCGGTTTGGGTTTGATCATGCATGGTCTCTGCCAGAGATCGGCCAGCGCAGCGGTAGGTATAGTGAATGGCATCCAATGAAAGAAAGTGGATATTCATCTTTGTTTCAATAGCATTGGTACACCCTCGAGTTTGATATCATAACATTTCTTCTCGCCATTCTGCCCTGAAAAGTTGCTCTACCCCGGTGATGAGAGTATGTTTGATGTTTCTTGCAGACCTCTCGGCGTAAGGGTGCATTTTTACTAGATATCTTCATCGTTAGGCTAACTTGCGGTATCTGTTCCCCTGGGTGAGAAGTAATGATCTGTCATTTTCTACGGTCCTGAAATTGACCTTCTGTGGCTACTTCCTGTTTCAGACTATTGGTACAATCCATCAAGTTTCCCCCATGGGCGCAGTTTTTAGGCTTCATTTCTTGGCTCGTCTCATCACTAAGTAGTAATTATCAAATACAAGTACCAAAAATCTACCCTGGTTGCGTTCCGGCACATTTTTGTACAAGAACTTTAGATTTGGCGGCTATTGTCGGGGTAAAGGGCGACGATACTGCTGGCTTGTCAAGGTAATACAAGAGGAAACTGACGCAGTCGTGGCGTGAGCTTCCCGTCAGCATTTCGTCATAACATGTTGGTAGCAGCTGGCTCAATGGTTGCACCGAGGTGTAAAGCGGACTTGTCATTGTGTTCCGCCACTGAATACCGAGGCGAAGCTGCGTTGATGGGCGACACTACCGTTTTCCTGTTCCCTATTACTGCGTTTGTGTTGGCATCTGCAGAATTCGTATCATCAAACTACTGCTACCGCTGGATTCGGTAGGTTCGATAATGTTTTGATACGGACTCTGGAGGTATTCCTTGCTCTGGGTACTGGTTGTGGGCTGCTACGCGATGCGAAAGTTGTGCTCTCTGCCATGGTGGCAGATGTAAGCAGCACCATATCTCTTCCTTTTACGGTGTCGTGCTCGCTTTCCAGACAGTGTGTCAAGCTTCCTGGTAGTTGTTGTCGTCTGAACGAAGAGACAAGCGCAACAAGGGCCGCCATATAGTGAGAAAAGAACACACCTGCTTTTTTGGATAGGAACCACTCTCGCTAGAAACTAAATATTTATAAATATAGTTTTACTTATTTAAACCCCAGCACGAAATGGGCCCTTTGGCGCAATGGTAGCGCGTGGTCCTCCTAGAAACGCTTGACAAAGCGTGACCTTGATAGACTGAGGTTGTGTGTTCGAGTCACATGAGGGTCGTTTACCTTTTGGTTCTCATTCATCATATATGCATCGGAAACTGTTGATGTATCGAAGGAAGACTCTTCGAGGTGTCGGTATTAAGGGTGGTGTTGCCGGCGAATTTGGGAAGTTGCGGCGGTCAGAGTTGCCCCTTCAATTTGTGCAGGTTTAAACAAACGGACAACAATCCAACCATGCACAAATGTTTGAACAAAAAGAGTAAGGCAATCCAAGGCATGTATGTGGCTGCACATTCAAAGAAGAAGAGAAAGCCAGGCGAAAGCAAGTCTTTTTCACATCCGGTATCATTCAACTCTGAATGCTCGTTGTCCCTTCAGATTTGTACTTGCCTTCAAGTTACGCAGGGTGGCAGTTGGCAACGGACATTGAAATGCCACCACGATAAGCTACTTATCAGCTTGGCATCGGCTCCATCCCGACCTTTACAATTGGACCCTGCCAAAAATTTCCCTCGAGGCTGCGACCTTGATATACAGGAACGACACTCACATCATGGCGCGTCTGAACAAGAGCGCAAGCTCATCTTTATCCGACTCATCAAAAACATTGACCGCCAATTCAACACCCACAATGGCTGACTCTAGCACCACCTCAAGCTACTCGGCGTATGCGAAAACCCTGCTTGCCGCGCTCCAACCAGAAAACAGACACAAGTTTATTCAGCCAACGACAGGAATTACTGAAGGTGCGCTTGACCTTGCGAAGGCGACTCTAGATGGATTTGCTGGCGCACTTGTGGATGCGCAGACGAAAAGGATTGAGGAACAACGGAAGGACAAGAAGAGGAAGCGAGGAGATGGAGAGGATATTGAGCTGCTAAAGATCCGCAAGGTGCACACCAAGGGATTCGCTGTCGAGCAGGTCTGGGAGCAAGCACGAAGAGTTATTGATGCTCTGACGACCGAGGTCGAGAAGGAGTTGGAGCAGTTCGAGGACAGTGAGGATGAGAGTGGAAGTGAAGAGGGAAGCGACGAGGAGGACGCAGATAAGACTCTGAGCGGGATGAAGTTCGATGAGGACGGATTTGAGATAGGAAGTGACGATGAGAGCACGGAAGATGTCGAGGGAGAGGACGCTGAGGAGGTTGCAGGAGACGAGGCTGCGGCGGGTGAGGACGGCATGTCAGAAGGCGAAATGGATATGGATATGGGGGGTGCCGATGATTTTGAAGGAAGCGAAGATGAGGATGAGGATGAGGAGGAGAACGCCGAGGAGTTCGTAGAGGACCCACACGGACTGAACGACGGTTTCTTCTCGATCGACGACTTCAACAAGCAAACCGAATTCTTAGAGCAACAGGACATTAACGCAGATCCATATACTGGCGAGGTTAGTGACGAGGAAGAGGTTGACTGGGATGCCGACCCAATGGCTGCGCCACTTCCAGGTTCCAAGAAGGCCAAGGACGAAGAGGAGGATGCAGAGAGTGATGACGAGGGTGGACCAACTTTCGGAAACATGGATCTGAATGCGCCAGAAGGAGACAGCGAGGATGACGAGGATGAGGGGATGGAGGACGTCGGAGATACACCAGGAGACAACACAAACGACGTTCTCTACAAGGACTTCTTCGCTCCACCACCTCGAAAGGTTACAAAGGCCGAGAAGCAGGTCTCGTATCTTGCCAGACAGGAGAAGAAGGCGAAGGCCGAGGAGGCCGACACTGAAGGAGATGTTGAGCGCGCAATGGCTGATGTGCGCCGCGACCTTTTCGATGACGAGTCTGAGGATGAGAGGTCTGAGGATGCTTTGTCCGATGTCGATGCAGGAGACCCAAAGTCAAGAAAGTCTGCCCATGAGCGTCGTCAAGCCAAGCTTGCAGAAGAGATCCGTCGTCTCGAAGCTGCTTCGGTTCAGAAGCGCGACTGGCAGTTGTCTGGTGAGGCAAAGGCTGCTGACAGACCAGTCAATGCACTGCTGGAGGAGGATCTCGACTTTGAGAGAACCGGAAAGCCGATTCCGGTCATCACCGCCGAGGTCAGCGAGAGCATCGAGGAGCTCATTAAGCGTCGTATCATTGCACAGGAGTTTGACGAAGTTATTAAGCGCCGCCCAGATTCCGATGCCCCAGTAGCACGTCGCGGAGCATTCGAGTTGGATGATACCAAGGACAAGAAGTCGCTCGCAGAGATGTACGAGGATGAACACGTCAAGAACAACAACCCAGATACCTATGTCAGCAAGGAGGACGAGAAGCTGAAGAAGCAGCACACCGAGATCGAGGGCTTATGGAAGGAGGTTTGCGCAAAGCTTGATGCTCTCAGCAGTTGGCACTACAAGCCAAAGCCGGCCGCACCATCCCTTACCGTTGTGTCCGACGTTGCTACGGTCCAGATGGAGGATGCACAGCCAACCATGGCAAGCGGTATTGCAGGTGCCGATAGCATGCTCGCACCACAGGAGATCTACAAGGCTGGCAAGGACAAGGATTCTATCGACAAGAGCGAGATTGTTCCAAAGACTGGAGCTCCAATCGCAAGACAGGAGATGACCAGGGAAGAGAAGCTGAGGAGACGCAGGAGAGAGAAGGAGAGAATCAAGAAGAGAGGCGGCGAGATCCAGAACAAGAGACCTGAGAGCGGGAAGGCACAGCATAAGAGGGAGACTATGGCTGACCTCAAGAAGGCTGGTGTCAAGGTCATTGGAAAGAGGGGCGATATCAAGGATTTGGATGGTAACAAGGCCAAGGTGGCCGCAATTACGAACGGTGCTGGTGGATTCAAGTTGTAGAAAGGTTGTCGCATTGGCGGGCGCATTAGGAGTTGAGCACCAAATCGGTGCGGTTTCGATGTATCAAAATTCCAGAATCCTACTGCAAAAAGTATGTGACTGAAATTTTACCCACATATCTTCTGCTGTAAATCAATGTGTGACTAGTGACAATGATTTCTCATCGACTAACTTGTGTACCGAAGTATCTTTGTTCTGGAAGTGCTCCCGAGCCTCAACCTAACGTTAGGTACATGTGGAGAAGATTTGAAATGGGCCCCTGCCATTGGCCCGGTCAATTTAAAGGGCGCCACCAGAACCCATCATAGATTCTTGCCGCACCGCATCAACACCAAGACGTCCAGAGCCCTTCGTGTTTACGCCTCGACGGTCATAGAGAATACACAGCGCATCCTCTCTACGAGACCTATACACAATGTTGTCGTCGACTAGATCCGCCGCCGCCATGGCTCTGCGTGGTACGCCGCCCTATGCGCCAGCTCAATAGCCTTGCCACAGGATACTAACAACTACACAGCGAAGCCGTTCGCCGCCGTTATGCCATACAGAGCTGTCGCGTCGATCTCTTCCTCCAGCAGAAATACAGCTTCCGAACTCGCAGAGAGAACCGATATATCCGGCAGACCTTTGTCTGTCACTGGCAAGGTTAAGCGCGAGGAGCTACTTGCCTCCCAAATCCCAAAGAAGGGTGCCATGCAATACGCCTTGTACGTTCCCAATGGTTCGCTAGGGAACGCATGGGCTAATATATAGTCAGGACCACTCTTGATCAGGTTGCCAACTGGGCGCGCCAGTCCTCGTTATGGCCAATGACCTTCGGTCTCGCGTGCTGCGCCATCGAGATGATGCACTTGTCCACACCACGTTACGATCAGGATCGCCTCGGTATCATTTTCCGTGCCTCGCCACGTCAGTCCGATGTTATGATTGTCGCTGGAACCCTCACCAATAAGATGGCACCGGCCCTGAGACAGGTTTACGATCAGATGCCAGAGCCAAGATGGGTCATCTCCATGGGCTCTTGCGCCAACGGTGGTGGTTACTACCACTACTCCTACAGTGTTGTTAGAGGTTGCGACCGTATCGTGCCAGTCGATATCTACGTACCAGGTTGCCCGCCAACCTCTGAGGCGCTGATGTACGGAATCTTCCAGTTGCAGAAGAAGATGGTAAGCCCAACACCCCACCTCAACCAGTATTAATGAAGGACCGTAACTAACCAACGCGCAGCGCCACACTCGCATAACAAGTCAGCCTCATTCTCCGCCTATGTTGAGATCTCTAGACATGCTAACTAGTTTCCAGGACAGTGGTACAGAAAGTAGATTATTCGAGCGATATTGTGTGGTGGTGGTTCACGAATGCGAAGCGGCATATTTCTTTAAGTTGTTCATACAATGGGTCGCAAATGTACATAGGCAGTACAGGCGTTCAGATAAATGGAATCATGATTGTAAAAGCAGGTCAATCAGCTGCTACTCAAAAGCTACATATATGACACAGGCGAGTAGATCATTGGAGTGAGTAGGATGCTCACCATGGCCTCATAACCCCTATTTTGGGGAACCCTACTCGTGCTGTCGAGAAAATTTCCCTTGTTAATCGGTTGTCTTTGGCCTAATTGAATTCGCAAGATATTTGCTTTCAGAATACCACTTGAAAGTTTTCTTGTACTCGGGTAGGATGCTTAGATGCTAAACGGTTAGGTTACAACAGCGGAAAGCCTTTCCAAAGTTACATTTTAGTAATCAGCCTTAGAAGTCCAGTATCTCAAGGTCAGATGCTAACCGGTTTTATCGAAACAATTAAGATGAAGATCTCAATTCACAAGTCAGTTTACAACTTCTAAAACATATATTGTCAACGAGGTTGAAGCCAACCGCATGCTCAAGCACCAGGATGAAACTTTCAATTTATGTTTCAAAAATCTGCTTCTCAAAATTATGCCGCCGACGAGGCCATAAGCTAATCTTTTTTTGCAAAGCGCCAGGATCAAGACCTCTATTGACATCTCAATTCTTACTTCTTCAAGTGTCAGAGCCTAATTCTGCCTCTCAACCTCCTTCCGTTCTTGAACTCTCGCCATGGCAGCATTTCTCCTATCCGTATCTCATCCTCTTTTACCTCGAGTTCGGCGCGGCGTGCCTGACTTCCTTTCTTTCCACCTTCGTCAGCTCTCGTCACACTCGTCTCTGCATCTCTTCTCGCCCCCCCTGCTCCGGTTTCAGCGTCTCGCCCATGTACTTGGCCTTCGCGATTGTCCGAGACCACATCTCATTCCACGCCAATATGGCTTCATCGAACCTCCTTTCCAGAGTAATATCTTCGCCCGCCACCCTTCCCCAGATCCTCATCAATGCGAGTATCCTCTTTCCAAGCAATGTAACGTATTCCCAAGTCGCTCTACCACCCCCCGTATCATCCTTCCAACCCTCCTCCGCAGTCAACGACCACTCTTCCCAGCTCGCGGTCCGACTTCCATAGCGCGTGATCTAATCGACCACGTCTTCTTCGACTGATCTATCCTCAAAGGAGTCCACAAAGGGAGCAGCTCTTTGGCACCTCGAAAACTTCGAGGTATGAGCTTTCAATACTCGGCCGAGTCATTCCATATCCTCGAGCCCTCATTCCACAACCATTCCACCATAATTTTAGCTAACTCAATCACCATTCCATTGACTCCGCGAAGCCATTCTTCCCTTCTCAACACCTGCCAGAATCGCCTCCCCAACACTAATCTAAAGGCGACCAAGGTCTCTACCACGAGGGATGAATATTCCACCCCTTGGGATTGAGGCTGATGAGCACAAGTCCCTCAAGTGTGATCATGATGCCCCACACGCCCTAGATAAATCCGCGCCGCTCCGAAGTCGGCAAGAGTACCGTTAAGATCCTCTGGTAACTTTAATGCCGGCTGGCGGAAGAGCAGATTGCAGTGGTAAACCGGCGGAGAAGGACGCAGAAGACACAGGCATCGAAATGGTATGGTTGGCGTTGCGCCGTTGGGAACCACAAATGGGAGAGCGACGTCTTCAGAGCCCACAGTGTGGCCCCTGAGAGATGTACGGACTGGTTTGCAAAGGAGAAAGCAGAGGAAGATGTACCAGCATTGCATTTGTAGGCAGAGTAGTTGTACAAAGTAGAAGCCGATGCAGATAGGTGATCCAGCAGCCGATTTTCCGAGAGGCAATGGGTTCTAGGAGCAGTCTTCTTAAGACGGATTGTGGACAATCATCTCTCTCACAAACTTTTGCTAAGAGAACCAAGTGCCAGGGCATGTCCTGCATATCAGCCTCGAGAGTGAAGGGTGCGCCGACGCGGTTTAAGTTCGAGGTTGCTTCTACCCGCCTGTTACAACGATAAGCCATGTAACTCAAAGTAACTTTTTAGTGGGCAAACCGGTCAGTGTAATGTGTTCACCATGTATATTGAAAGAGTTGTGAAGAGCTTTGCAATTTTTGGCGACGAGTTCTACCACATCTTCTTTATTCTATCATATACTCTCCTGCGCATGTTTATCCAGGCGGGCGAGTGACCATCAAGTACATGAGAACGACTACGAAAGAGGCAAAAAATAGACGGGACTAAAAATTAGTAAAGATGCTAGACGAAACTTCAAACCGTTCCGGATACAATGGCTGGATGGGTATGTGGTACGGCGGCCAAACGCAATGCCCGCCACGACTAAGCGCAGGTAAGTCTTGTCATTAGTAGTCATCAAAATGTCATGAGCGGCCAGCTTCAGCAGCGCTCGTCGTAATTCATAACAGGTCATAATAGCAGCCAGCTTCAGCAGTGCATTTCACTTAGATAGCCGCCAGCTTCAGCAGGGCATCATTTACTGTGAGTTGGTTTGGAGGGACAGGGTTAGCAGCCAGCTTCAGCAGTGCAAAGTGTCGGAAGAATGCGGCCAGCTTCAGCAGCGCATTCTTCCAGGTGGTCAGTGAACAGTGATCAGCCGCCAGCTTCAGCAGGGCATTTCAAGTGAGTTGTTTTGCTGAATCCCGGCGGCCAGCTTCAGCAGCGCCGGGATTAACAGTAAAGCAAAGGGGAATGAATAGCATTAAGAGCAATATATCGTGTATCTCCTGTCCTGACGACAGAAAACACCTCCTGAATCATTTCTCGTGACGCCATCCTCTTACCAGACCGCCTGAATAACTCCAAAAATCAACATAACGAAAGGGAACAAAGAATTGCGTCTTTTCAGGCAACAATCTTGCCCTTGTTGACGACGAATGCCTCGATGGCAGAAATGGCGGCCCACAGCCTGTTCTCGGCTTCTGGGAAGACTAAAGAACGCTCGCCGTAGAAGACCTCATCATCGACCTCCTCTGGGTGACGTGGCAGGCAGTGCATGAACTTCCAGTCCTTCTTTGCGCCGCCTTGGGTGGCAAGCTCATTGGTGATCTGATAGCCAGCGAAAGCCTTCATGCGGGCAATGGAATCGGCCTCTTGGCCCATGGACACCCAGGTGTCGGTAACGAGGAAGTCGGCGTCCTTGATGGCCTCTGATGGGACGTTGGTCTCGGTAAACTTTCCTGGCCTGGCAACACCCTCGCCGGCGGCAAGGATGGTAGCCTTCATGGTTGGTGGAGTCATGAAGCCCTTTGGAGAGGCGACAGCAACCTCAACACCGAGCTTCATGGCGCCAATGGCCAAATCGAAAAGGACGTTGTTCGAGTCGCCGACCCAAGCGATCTTGAGGCCCTCAAGACCGAGGCCCGGAACTCCTGGAGCAATCTCTGCAGGTGATGATGCTGTGAAGGTCTCGTGGATGGTGAGGAAATCGGCAAGGGTTTGGAGTGGGTGATAGTCGTTGGTGAGGGCGTTGATGACTGGAACGCTAGAGTGCTTGGCGAGGTCTGCGACTTCGGAGTGGGCACCACCGCGAACAACCATGGCGGAAGTCATCGAGGAAATGACAACTGAGGTGTCGTAGAGGGACTCGTTGACCTATAGAGAACACAATTGAGTATTTGTTCAAAGGCGCCAGATGACGGGATCAAAGAAAGTAAGATACGTACACCCAACTGAATATCGTTACTGCCCAAGAACATTGGGTGGCCACCCATCTGTTGAACGGCAGCTTCGGTTGAGACACGGGTCCTGGTGGAACGCTTGTTGAACATAACGGCAATGGTCTTTCCGTCGAGGGCACCCTTCAGTTGTTGTGGGACAACGCCATTCTTGATGTTGGTCTTGTGGGACTTCGCATTGCGGACGAGGGTAACAAGCTCAGCTGGAGTGAGGTCCGCGATGGTGAGGAGATGGCGAGGGTTGTGTGGGTTTGGAGGGAGGTTGGTTGGAGTAGTAAAGCCTGTATAAGTTCGCATTTGAGGTTTCAAAAACAATCGCAGGGTGGTCCTGGCAGGGCGAAGAGTCATACTGGTCATTTTGAAAGAGTTTATAGGAAATTAGACTGAATTGAGTGTCAATTAATGCTTTGACGTAGTTGTGATAGTTGATGTATACTGACAGCGGGCAATTGGAGCACTTTATATGATCGGTTGGAGTATGAGTCGGAGATAAACAGGTCGTAAGTGATTTCAAGGATTGGTGTTGCGGTGTGTCAAGGTGCGCTCTTGGCGGGTGAAAGTGACTGAGACCTGCAAAGGGGGGTTTAGTAATCGGACAATTGCGAGCTGTAATTGGCCCTGACTGTGCCCTGACAGGACGGCACAACGAGTTGCCGGCCACCACAGACATTCTGCAGCTCGTGTTACGTCGTCGCCAAAAAAACCAAACAAATTAGCACTCGGCTTTCGTGATTAGGCAAGGAGCTAGGTATTTGTATTAAAGTAGTAGTGCGCTCGTAGTCTAGTGAATGCATACTGTTGTTGACCCTGAAAGCCTTCCAGAGCTCCTATCCTGCCAACCATGCCTCATGTGCCCAAGCCAACTGTATACTCTTAAGACACACAGCGAACCATGTAATTCAAACATCGCTATAGCAGGATTACGCAAATTTATTTAAAGCCTGACCTTCGCCCCGATTCCATCACCCTCAAACCATACAGTCTCTCTCCATTCACCCAGGCGGATCCTAGTGCTTGCCTTTGCTGCAACCTTCAGACCGCCATTGATTGCCTCCTTCATCCTCTGGTAACCTACACCACTCGGATCCCAGTCCACTGGCAATCTAGGGGAATCGCTAGTTCCAGGTGGGATTTTGAATGGAAGATCGTACATGATCTCCCCAATCACTTCCGTGTGGTTGTAGAATGCTGTGGCATTGATGGCTTCCATCCACATAGCAGTATGTTGGAATGGCGATTGGATGCCGAAAACTGCAGTGGACGAGAATAAATGGATTGTAGCCGACTGGATGAAGTGAGGCCGATCGGACCCACCGTCTTCGCCGTCACCACCACCCTCTCCAGCGGATAAATGTGGCATCGACATCTCGATTGGAAACTTGGACAGCGCTTCCCCGATTCCCCGGTTGTTCGGGACACTTCCGGCATGAGTCTTGAAAGTCATGGTCGTGTTCCAGCCTGAGATGTACTGTGACAACAGATTGCGTCCTATTTCAGGCGCCTTCTTGTCTCCGAAGGTGACGGGATTCCACAAAATGCGTGCAACGCCACTGTTGTTACCAGCACGTACCTCCATATCTCGCACGGTTGCTTCTCCAAGCACCGAACCGTTGCTCATCACAAAAATGTTGAAATACGGCACAGTCGCCGTGTAATTGGTGGGATTCGTGAAATTCATCTTCACCTCTAACGTCAAGGAAGTTTTTCCGGTATCCACGAGCTGTAGGTCATAAACGCGGGGATTCACGCAACCAAGTTGGTCTTTGAAACCACCGCTGCCGTTGGAGGGAGCTGCCACTCCGTCAGTTATCACTCAGGGCGCCATCTTTGAAGAACATCCCACCCTTGACCGGAAAGCTTCCTTCGCTGTACGTTGTTAGTGATTACCTAGAGCGTTTCTTCATCAATTTGACTTACCCAGACACACCCTTAACAGTAAGAGCTCCAAGCACGGTCTTAACTTCCATATCGGCAAGTGCTTTGATGTCCAACTTAGCTCCATCTCCAAACAACAGCTTTTGAACCAAGTCGGAGAATACGTCCTGGTCTGTGATATTCAGAGGTGCATCCTTCACTTTCGAAGAAACCTGAAGCATTGGCTCGGGATTCTTGTCTGTAGGGTCAATCCTCTTAGATTTCGCTTTCTGCCATTCCTTCAGGTTCATGACTCCAAGCTTCTTTCCCTCGTGAAAGACATCCGCAGTGGCACGTATGCGCGTCACGTTCAAGTTGAAATTCATCTCTTGTGGGAGTGCAACTAGAGCAATGATGTTGCCAGAAATACGAGGGTTCGAGTCTGGACTATTGGGATCTGCGAATGGATTCGGCATGCTAAAGTGCACGTCCTGGATGTCGAAGTCTCTCATCATTCCGTCGAAGCTCTTTCCTTCGACAGGTATCGGAATAGTAATCGTTGACATGAACTTGGCGATCCAGTCTGGTGTGTCAGGATGTGGATTCTTTGCACCTCTGATGTACACTGTGGCATTCTTGCCACCAATGTAGTCTCCGATGAACGTGTCTAATGGGGAGAGTTCCGTCAATGGGCATGGTTTAGTCAACGAGTCCCGTAGTTTTTGGACTAGAGCTGAAGCCTTGACTTCAATGTTTGTCTTCGGCTGGACTTCGATTGCCTCCACCGTACTCTCCGCAACCAAAATATGCGGCTGATTTGCTACACAGTTGCCTACCAACATGTCAAAGGCCAGCGGTGGGATTGTCAAGCCAAATGGAAACTCGTTCTCCACAACCACTGTCGCATCAGCGACCATGCCTCGGTTGAGGTTTCGTTTCGAAGCTCTCTCGACCACATCAGCCTCGTGGATGTTAAGCTTCGTGATATTGTGAGTAGGAATGCCCGGGAGATCAGAGCCTAGACGATACACACCAATCAGCTTCCGTCACTTTTGGGCAAGGATTTCGTGCGCAACAGAAGAATCTTAGCTGCAGCTTTCCAGAGTAATTGACCTTCAAGAACGATAGTCGGAGCGAGGCTCGATGTCCCAAGTGGAATCCAGCCACGCTTAATGGGCACATCGGCCTTGCCTCTAACCGTCAGCTGCCCCATCCTTCCTTTCAACCAGTCGTCTGCAATACGTTGAATATCCGTGATCTTTCCCGGTGATACGTCTGTGAGGAAGTCGAGGTGTGTCACTTCACCGTTTCGTACGCTCGCAGTCATCTTTGGCACCTTTGCTGTCCCAACATGCAGATTATCATACTCCGGCAAATAGACGTAGACATCGGTTGGATCACTCTCGACCATATGAACCAGGTACATTCCGAGGCGTCCGATGGTGCGCATAGCGCGGTTCTCACATCTGTCGGCATCGACATGGAACTCGGCTTGAACTCTAGCTCGAACACCGCTGCGAGTGAAACCATCGATCGACATTCCTTTCGGCTCAATTATTATCGCACGTTTCCCGTATTCTTCTACTGTCGCAGGTACGATGAAGGCACAAACGACGACTACTAGAAAGGCTGAGCATAGTCCGATGATGAAGCTTATGGAGCTTAAATATGTGCCTTGAGCCTTCCGGACTGGTGTCCCACTTGCGACAGAGCTAGCTGTTTCAATTTCGACCTGTTCTTGCGGATTCTCTCCGTTATAGCGCGGTGAGTTATCGCTTCTGTTGGCGAGTAAGGGTGCATTCTCATCATGTTCGTGGTTGTCCCCGTTATGGTCGTCCCTCACGGACTCGGTGCTCGCCAGTAACGGCTTCGGCGAGCCGTCGCGCGCCATAGTTGCCTAGGACAAGCAACCCTTTGAAGATCGATTATATGGTTGATAGTATTGCTATTTATTCCGATATACAGGTGTTATTAAATTATTGTATCGGTTGTGAGTTTGTGGATAGAAACGACGGCGGCCTATGACCGATGCTTTGTGCAATGCGTTGTGCCTTGCTAGATACTGATGTCAGTACATCCTGGGGCGTCGCTTGACTGGCCTTGGCATCATGCACGAGCCTGGTTGGACCGAGGTGTCAAGCTCCGTAGTTATGCCGCATTAGGGCAAGCTGAATGCGGCAAACATACGGTCAAACTCCGGTAGTGGGAACCCCAAAAGGCAGCGAAAACTGTTCGTAGTCGGACGTTTCGTTGTATTGAACCAGGTCTGGGCACCCAAATCTCACGATTGGGTTTAGCGCCTCACTTTTGAAGCGTTAACGAGCAATTTGAGAAGCGTCAAGCTCAGATTTCTCTGATGTTTATAACGAACCACACACAAAACCTCGACAATTTCTGGAAAAGGTGTTCGTTACTCGGTTTATCGAGGTTTTCGTCATACCCATACAAATAAAGCGGAGTTTGAGGATTTCGTTATATCGAGAGTCGTTTTAACGAGGTCTGACTGTACAGCCACAATGGCACAAGTAAAGCTGCGGCTCGTAGTTCGCTTATCATTGGAAAGACTAGTAAAGACGCTAACACCCTTTACATCAAACTCGGGTCAAACCCAGGCTTAGTAAAGTGACGGTTGACGTCAAGTTCGTCAACCACTTAGAACTCCTCTGACGTCTCAACTTTAGCCTGTGATTATCTGGCGACGATAGGTAGCTCTTTCCGCTCAATTGTTCGTAAGTAGCGCCCGGTAATGTTCAGCGCTGAGTAAGCCATTTCACATCTTCTCATCGCCTTCATTGTTGTGTTGTCTCATAGCTGTAACCACGGCATATATCAGAACATCGTTACCTTCCGGCCATCAGCGCCATGGATATCAGGATGAATCAAGATGAGAACTCCCCGCCTTGAACACGATTAGCCAGCAGTAGACGCCTATACAGGTGACACAGTAGCGAGATGGCAGAGCACCCTACATCCATGCTCGAGCCCTTCTGTCCGCGCAGACGAGACTATTGCGCCCCAGACTACGCCTACCATACCTTGGATCGGCGTTATCATGGCCACCCACCTCAGTTCTTGCAAGATAACCAATTAGCGGCTCATCGTACTGCGTTGTCTACCACGTCGAACGAAGAGATACAACGCAGTCGCCATGCACCACCGCCGCATTTTTCAAACCTCATTAGCACGAACAGTACTCCAGCGTCAGCCACCCAAGATGAGAACCGGTTACTCTCGCCTCAGAATCCACGAATGTCGTCGAACCACCCATTTGAGCCAGCTCCTACACTATCCCCTCGCCGACCACGGGCCACCTCTATAAGTGCAACAGTCGACTTCCTTACTCTTGATCGAGACCTGATATTTCCCCCACCACCTTCACAAGCTCTCTACTCCCTCACCTTCGCCATCTCAGCATCCGGAACCTCAAACACGCTGCGGCAGTCCATCCCTTCGGTACGGCGTCCTGACGGCACACTACGATCAGAAGTCCAAGACAGGGATCTCTACACAATCAAACGCAGCGGATTATACAAAGACCAATACACCATCGACGGACAACGACGCAGCACTTTCCCGGGTACTTTGGTCCTCGAGAAGCGTCGCAACATGCTCGGCATACAAAGTTGGGAGTGCTCGGTCGAGAAGACCGGCGAGGTGCTAATCCGTAGCAAGGGCAAGGAATGGATAGACAGCCTCGGGCGAGTGGTTGGCCGTGAGCAGCAGAACATTGTGTTAGGCAGGAGACAGAGGAAAGCCATGGAGAGGACCAATCAGAAGCGTGAGAATGGTGACGAGGTGCCGTGGCAAGCGCCTGTACTGGAACTGGTGGGACCGGCTAAGGATGGGGCGCTTGATCAAGGAAGGATAATAGACCTGCTTGTGGTGTGTTGGATGGGGAAGTGTTGGTACTCTGAGAGGATTACGAATATGGTTCCTCTGGCGCCGGGCCAGTATGGTGAGTACCATCTTTACTCCTGCAGTAGGTTTATATTTTTGAATTTAGTGGCTAATGGGGTGTAGTTACGAAAGCTTGGCGACGCAACACCAAGTACGCCGCTGGCAGCTTGTTCTTCTAGTTGCAGTGAACGCCCTTTCGGCTGTACTTAGTTTTTGCGATCAATGCACTATTCTTCCTTGATAATGTGCATACCAGAAACCGGTTCTCTCTCACTGAAAATTATTCATCTGCCACTGGACGGATATATTTGAAGCCTTTCAGGGCAGTCACTTTTTAGCGCCATTTCGACTTTCGCTACAACACCAAGCAAAATAGAACAGTTATTCTTGCTAAATCTTTATGAAGACATTTGACATGTATGTAGCCTTTTATTTACATGTTTTAAATGGTTCTCCGATCGTGGTTGTGCGCATACCGTACTTTGGGGTGCCAACAGCGAGCTCAATCGAACGTACAGCTGTAACACCATATGTTTGTGAGTCGGGATTCTTTCTAGGGGTCAAAGTAGGCCCTTAAATGATATTGCAAGTTTTGAAGCTCATACAAAACTAGTTGTGGTTGCGAATTTGGCTAAGGTTGTGGGACGATGGCGACGGCACTAACCCAATCGGGTAAAAAAGTGGCTGTCAAAAGTGACTGCCCTGAGGCGTTTCGGCCATATTCTTATATATGCTAACGACTAGTATCATCGGAAGGGGAATTGCTTACTGTTGTCGCCACTGGAAGCAAGATACACTTCGAGCTCGATCGTACCGGCGCCATCCATTTGTGGGTTACGTGTGTTAGCGGTGGCTGTAATATGTCTGGATGCTTACCGGTAGCCATCTCGTTTATGCATAGGTCGGATTAATGCTGGCTAGCAGGTTAGCGCTTGTTGGCAGCGTCATGTCTCTTTAGGACAACATTCATGACGTGGTATCTCAAGCTAATAGTTTATGACCTTAATATACTTGCTCAAGATATCAGTTAAAGAATGGCGCTATTGGAAAAGGCCAGAAAGTAACAGTCTGGTAAACTGCTGGCTGGCCAATGGCAGGTGGCAAATCTCCCGTCAAACACCATGGCACACTCCTTTCACTCATGGCAATAATGGACACAGATATCATTTTAATGTTTCAGATTCAATCGGCCATTACAAGGCTCTGCTCTAATTCAGTAGGCACTTTCTTTATGCGGATGTCCGAACTCCGTGACAAAACCATTCCATGCTAGCCCAACTCCTGGGTATTAAGCGATCGCAAACAAATAACAAAAAGACGTCTCATCTCGCATTTAGAAAACTTTGCTGTCGCGACTGTAAACGGACTCAGTATAAGCTGGGTGTCTTCCAAACGTCGGAGCTGGCCTTTGGAGACCTGCAGTTGGGCTGATTGGGTGGCTGCGGCCGTTGAATTGATCGAACTGCTCAGTATTGGTCGGTACTGGCCTCGAGATGATCGAGCGGCGAAGTGCCTCTCTCACATTGAAGCCCTTGAAGTTAAACCTCGACTCGCGGTTCTCGGTGTTCCTGTTGTGAGTTGGGAGGCTGAAGGAGCGTAGTGGAGACTTGCCACCGTCGCTGTAGATCGACTCCTGCCGCTTGTTGAGGAGAACCTTCGCACCATGCGCGCGAATCATGCGGGAGGTAATGCCCTTGCCGGGCATGCGGAAGAGGAAGTGGCAAACGAGGTTGAGGAAGCCACTGACGAAGCCAAGGATACCTCCGCCTAGGATCACGCGCCAGAATGGAAGGCCGATATTCTCTGCTGATGTGGCGGTCTTGTTAAGTTGTCCGAGCATTTGGCACCCCAGCATGATGAGAGCCAGTGACAAGGTGATCAAACCGGATCTTTCGCTGAGAAGTGGCCAGTTGCGTCTAAACCAATCCTTGAAGAGGCAGAGCTCGGAGACGATCAGGAAGATGCTGATGGTGCTGGTCATGAAGTGGCTGACGCTGTCGAAGAAGAAGAACTCGGTGTTCTGGACTGTGCGGACAATCATGATCCAGCTGGCGGCGATAATGACGCCGAGCGAGATAATCGTGAGAACGCGGAGAGTGTTGAGCGCGACATAGCCTGAGCCTGCCAGCTTCAAGCTCTTGAAGATGGAGAGTGGGTTGAGCATTGTATCGGTGAGGTCGATTTCGGATGACTGTTTGCTCAGTTAGAAGCAGCTTTTTTGAAACCTGCAAATGACACCTACGGTGGTGATGTGCCTGGGGATGGCGAAACTGCCAGCAGCTATTTTGTGTTTGCGTGATGGAGGTCGGGGCTTGGACAGTGATATTCTTGGTGGGCGTTGACTTTTTTTGGTGCGGTCGCAGATCGAGCAATATTGTGATATTAAGTAGGGTAAGGGAGCCAGTCTCCTAGGTGTTACAATGGTGAATGGTGGTTGTTGTTCTGGGGTTTACGAATCAATCGTGTTGACAAAAGAAAGAGGACAAGAGAATCGGGGTTGAGAACTACAAATTTTTGGGTTGGCGGAACAAAGCGCGGGAACACACTCGTCTTTATTAGCGCGACTGAGACGTGTCCCGCTGCTTTGAATATATCGGAGTCACTGAGGCGCCGGAAGCTTTCAACTCAACACTTGTCTTGGACTCGGTACGTGGTCGCGACCAGCTTCACATGTCGTCCAATGAATAAGCCGAAGCTCGACACTTTCTGACTGAAACATCGTCTGAGTTAGTTCCACAAAGCCCAGGCTGGACTTCCACTGCCTTCAAAACACCCGACCGAGTCACACTTGCAGCTCAAACCATGCGGAGGTCCGCGAGAAGATCACGATCTGGCCACTGTAATAGTCACTGGATGCGAGAAATAGATGGGGAAAGTCGAATACCAAGACTCAAAAATACAAGGAAGTTGTGTATTCTGGTCGTTTGGCAAGCTATGGTTTCAAGACATTGCGCTTGCTTTACACCATTGGATGAGATGCAGCGGCTGTGGTGTTCCATGTTGTTGTGGCTAGCCGCCAAGCGCGTTCGATTCGATGAATGGGTGTGTGAGACGGCGTTAATTGAGATGACTTTGTCGCCGATATATACAGCGCCTAATAAGCGCTATATAGCATGACCAGCGTCTAAATGAGCTATAAAAGTAAGATTACATTTGTTGTTGTACCGCGTTTGCTTAAGGAGCGCGTGTATGGAATATTCAGGAACGCGCTTGAACACCAATCAAGCTTCGGTCGCTCCCGTCATAGCCTTGTCTAACCATATATGGCGGAATGACCTGGCAGTATTTTCCATAAATATTCACCGCCCTCAGGGATCCCGCTCCTCCACGTTCCATCTTACCTCGTCGCCGCCGGCAGTTCCGTGGCAACTCGCAACCAAATTCAACCGACCAGGCACTCATTCTACTCCCATATCCCGCCTCTACACATCACAAAAATGGCTCGTGGAAACCAGCGTGACAAGGCCCGTGAGGCGAACCAGAAGAAGCTGGCCGGCCAGGTACGGATTCAGCCGGGCTGCTATGCACCTACAAGCTTGATATCTGCATGGGCTGTTACTAACAGTCGTCGCTAGGCCAAGTCTAACAGCATGACCGGTGCCGAGATGGCCCGCAATAAGGAGACCGTCGCCGCCAAGATGAGAGAGAAGCAGGCCGCAGGTACGACTTCCGCGCTTAGTCCGAAACACAGAAGATCACATATTAATTACGACGGACAGCCGACGCCAAGAAGACTGCTGAGACTACTGCCAAGAAGTAAACGACTTCTGCTAGTTTGGACACCTTGGAGTACGATTGATGAGAGCATATGGAGTGGTAGGATTTGCCTTGGCTGGGAATACCTTGGGATTTGAGGCGTACTGCTGCTTTGCTGTGTAGACTGCGTGAATTTGGCGCGAGTCACTTTGACTGCTTTTAGCGGTGATTTGAATGAGGCGACATCTCTATTGCTATGCTTCTTCCATTTCGTGTTTCATTTTGTGTTGCACTGCCCCTTTGTCCACTGTCACCTTGTCCACCTTCTTTCAAACCAATGCCACAACGAGCCTTACTCACCACAGGCACACTTGGTGTTGGGTTCATACAGACACACACACTCCATCAATTTGGGAACTGCTTGATGCGGAGTACTTTGTACTTTGGCCTGAGGCCAGACATTTAAGTTCATTTTCTGCCACCATTTTGATTGCCAAAGCAAGTTTGTCCCAAGTAATGCCATTCCTCTTTTTCACCTCCCACCGAGGAGGAGTAGATTTGATATCAATTTCAATCTGGCCACACAAGTACCGCTTGACCAATGGCCTGGAAGACGCGCAAGTCCGACCCGGACCCCTCGCCCCACCTCATCTCTCCCTCCTTCAACCTGTCCTACGATTCAGACAAGAGAGATAACAAGACCAACGAGCTCATGCGTGAGCTGGCACCACCATTCGACCGCCGCCACTTCAACCTCAACTTTTCACACAAGATGCCGAGTCCTCATCTTCAATGGCCGCAGGTCCGAACGACATCAACGAGCTCATCGACAGCTACGGGTCCCAACGCTAACATGGCGCACCGAGCGCCCACCCTCCCACGACAACCGAGATATCGCCATCCGCCTGCCGAACACCTGGCCGAGCAGGCAGAGGTCATCATCAAGCAAGGCATTGCGTGGAAGGCGGAGGATCTGCCACTCCCGTATTATCGCTCCGATGGCGATTACGAGTTCGAGGGCTATAAGCATGATGAGATTTAGGCACTATCAGTCTTGCTTCGGCGTACTTCCTGCTCGATTCCTCATCTACACGGGCGAGGCTCTGATATCGACAACGGTCCCTCCACAAGCCATGACATTACCGCAATGAAAGCGTCTCCATGGTGTTGAGAATATAGTTGTTGGGAAGCCACTCGCTACGTACTTGAGTTACGAAGGTATGTAGGAGAAGTATGGTCGAGCCGAGTTCAACGAGGACACACCTCATCGAGGTTGCCCTCTTCCCGATTGTGCTTATTAATCATCAACAGACAAGTTGACCCCGTCGAATCTGAAATGCCTCGTTTTGACCTTGTTATATTGCTATATTCCGCCCATATCTTACTAAATGGCAATGGAAGCCATGTCTGGCTTTTGACAGCTAGTGGCTACCTGTGGTTTAGTTTGACGAGCTCTGGCCGCAGCAGAGGCTCAACTGAACCTTGAAAAACGATTGAAGCAGCAAAAGTGCTGCACACTTCTGGAAGTGAAGTTTTTCACAGCTTTTTAGTGTCTACTGAGCAAAGCGCCTCTTTCCATGTCATCCTGGCGACATATGCTGGGTACAAAAGTTGGCAGCACACAGTTGTTGCTTATAGCGGATCTTCTCTGCGCCGAAAAAAACATACAGGTGTTATTGTCCGCGCTGCCTTCTGAAAGTATGAAGTACCCAGAAGGATCTCCATCTTATATTGAGTCGACTAGCCTGACTATATTACACCTAAAACCCGAGAAGATCTCATCTTACTGCTCATGGACAGTGAGTACTCAGCGCAAGCTATGATCCTCCAGGTCGCATCTAAGCCATCGACGCCATTGGCAAAGCTCCAGACATGCCACCGAATGCACCAACACCAGCCCCAGCACTGAAGGCCTGCACACCGCAGAAGCAGGAGCATTGACAGTTATCGCCCGCACCAGGGCCTGAGCTGTTCGTGACGCCTGTGCCGCCTTTGCCAGCTGCCGGCGCAACGATCTCGCTAGCAGCAGGTGCTGGCAACGCCGTGTCCGAAGTTGCGGGAGCAGCAGGCGCAGCAGGCGCCTCGGCGGTCTCATTTTGTGCAATAGCGAGATCTCTGAAGGCACCTTGGGATTTCTCGGCGGTTGGATGGATACTAAATGTCATGCCTTTGCCGCAGTGGCCTGCTGGCTGCTTTTGCTTGCAGTAAAACCCTGTCGATCACTGTTAGACCGTTGTTGATGGAGACTGCTAAGGAGAGCTTACAGAGAGGCTTGTCAGTAGTGACCTGCATAGCCATCATCGGTGGCGGCACCACACTATTATCCTTATTCGGCATGAAACCACTGTCGATCCCAGCCTCCATCTTCTTGCATGGCTGATCGAAGGTACTCTGGGTCAAGGTATGGTTCTGGCTATGGAAGACGAACAACACACTATCGCCTATGGCGGCGCTCAGAGAGTCTGGTGTGAAGACAAGCCCTGCTTTTCCTCCAACAACGACAGTGTGCGTTGCTGCTGGGGCGGCAATGGCGTTAGGCATGGTCATAGATTCCGCCATCTTGGTTGTTGTTGCAGCCCCCCCCATGTTGACCCAGAGGACGACAACTACTGTGACGGTTTGGTGTTGACCATTAGTTGCCTTGACGTTTGCGACGGCATTATAGCCAGTGTTGTGGTGATTCCCCTTGCGCAAGACTTCGGCTTGATGGATGGCTCCTCCAAAAGCGACAGATAAGGCGCAGAGCATAGTTGTCATCGTTGACCACTTCATAATGTCTGCCGTGGGTGGTGTGCTGGACGTGGAAGAGTGCGTTTATAGATACAGATACCGCACGCCGTTACCAAAGATCGAAATATTAGCTGAACAATGTATGTGAAATGCAATGACGAGTGAGAACCTGCTCAAGAATCGGAACTTATAAAATGCAGCAAAGACCGACGATGCAGAAGAAGATGAGGATGGGAAACGCAAACCGCGGGAGGAGCAACGACTTAAATCAAGCATGAAATTGAACGCTTTTCTAGAGACAGTGGCTTTGACACTTCTTGATACCTCACCACGCTATTTTACCACAGCTTGAAACAGAGAGAACTCTTGGACGACGGGACGGCTCCCTTCCAAGCTCCCGAATATCGTCTACCAATGCTGGCATTGATGAATTTAGGGTTAGGCCGCAGTAAGAGCTAGCTGATAGTAAAGGGCGCTTGGACATCTCTAGTGTTGACAACAGTAGAGATAATAATGCAGCGTCAAATTGTGGCGATGCTCGACAGTTGGTGTTGGAGAATTGTTTTGAGTTGTGTTCGAGATCGAGACGACATGGGGTGATGTAGCGCCAAGGGTCTCGACCACAGACCTCGAGCGCTTCAGTGGCGAGCAAGAATATATGTTATCTGACCATGAAATCCAAATATGCGAAACGAAAATAGGTCGCGTGTTTTATTATTCCAGTGTTCTAACTGATCTACCCGGGCTTTGCGTCGGACCAGTCCAAGTTTGCATTGACCCATTACCATTTATGCCGATGACAAGACGCAGTAGATTTACAACCATCTCATTGGCTGCTAACTGCTTGTATGAGGCTCAATAGATAGATTGAAATTGAACTAGATGCGGCTGTTCTCTCTCGGGTCATCTGAGCATTTTGCCTGCTGATTTCGGTTTGGGCTGCTTGCGAGACAGGCGTAAGGTGGCTGTGTCCGACCGACTCAACCAAGCTTGAAGGAAACATTTTTGCCATCCGTGCTATACGGTACAAGATGCCTACACTCCATCTTAACGAAGGCATGCCATGGCACACAGCAAAAGCAGTGATTCCTCCTCCCCCCCGTTCTAGCGAGCTAATCTTTCTCCACTTCCAGCAGGATCGTTCCAAGGTCGACTGTCTCATAAGCAGCTCCTTGCTCCGCTGGCAAACCTCCGGATGTGTCTTTTCCTCTCTGAGGGTTGGACTGACAGGCCAACGATTAAGTCCAGGGTTCGTTGCCACTTTGAGAAGCTGTGTTACGGACAATCGCGAAAGCTGGCAGGCGAACAGCAGCGGCGGCACGATGATGTGATGGCACGCGACCCGCCAAACTAGTTGCTTAGCATGTACTAACCAATCCGTGTACTCAAATGCCAGACCATTATTTGGAGCTCGACTGGAGGCCCTGCGAAGGGTGGGAAGCGGTGTCCAGATCCGAATTTCATTGTGCTTTGAGTCTTCTGTAAAATAAGGCGTCTCACTGCCGGGAGTGCGCTTATATCAAAACTTTCACCCTGACTGCCTGGGAGACTGGTAGACACTCATAGTAACTTTTTGAAGGAAGCGGAAATTGCAAGATTCGGTGTTTCATGGGTATCTCGAACCTGCCATTGTACTTTACCTATCCTTTAACACCACAGAGATTCGATTCCATTGATTGCCATATCACTGTGGTGTGCCATTGTCTCCGGCGTTAGCCGGCTGTTGACCTTCATAAAGGCCTGTGTAGTAGCCTGCATAATACCAGGACATCAACAGGTTCTTCATGCCTTCATCGCGGACTGAAAGTGTTAGCATAGTTCGATGATATTTAGACGGAGAACTTACTGGAGCCGACGAGATGTGGCGGTAATGGTGGTGCTACTGGAGTTGACTTTGCGTCACCTTCGGATGGAGTGGTCTCGGCATGTGTTTCTCGCGCCTGGGAGGTGGTGGCAGCTGGTTCTTCATCCTGCTCGATCATTCCATCCCCTACATCGATTTCCTCGTCATTTTTGGCGACGCAGTCGTTGGCTGTTGTCTTCTCAGCATTCTCGTGTTCCCTCAGAACATCCTCGACCCTCTCGCCCCGTGCATGGATGCTGTAATAGTGCTAGGGAAGAGTTAGTATCGGCCACACGTGATGGAATGGTTATCATACCTTGTACTCTTCAACAGCTGCATCCCATGACCCGACCAATGCCGAGTCGTCCCAGATTTCTGCGTGAGACATTGTTGTGTTTGTGTTTTGATGGATCGTTGAAGATGGTGGAGGAGGTCGAGGAGCAACTTTCAGCTTTGGTGCCACGAAGAAACGATCACTATTGTCGAAATAAACGATGGACAGGAGACAAAGCGTCAGCGAAAGTGATAAGTAAGATCGCCAGGATGACTGTAACAGTTCCTATATAATTCAGTTCGAGCATAAAATGATTATTAGACTAGCACTAGCTTTTTTTAAAGGCTATTTATGGCGTTCCTCGTCGTCTCCAGAATTGTGGTGCTGACCCTGGGCCAAGGTAATGCGCTAGCGGACTGGCACCCGCACGACCCCGTTAGCGGCCTGCGATAATCAAAGTGTTTTCGAAAAAAGTTCGCGCCGGTATCGAGATAAACCACACCCAACCCATTATACCCAAACATACCTTTTTGACTCCACATCAGTCAAAATGGCACCAGAGCTCAAATCAAGAAAGCGCAAGTGTATGTAGAGCCGGCCTTACCATCTGTGGTAAAATCGGCCATAAAGCTAACATTTTGTAGCCGTCGGCGGGGAGGACGTCAAGGTCGCAAAAACTGAGAAGAAGGTCGTCGCTGATGCGCCAGTCAAGAAGCGCAAGACCGACACCAAGGCTGCCCCACCACCAAAGCCTGTGAAGGAGACCAAGAAGGCTGAGGAGAAGCCAGCCAAGAAGGCAGAGGCCGAGAAGGCCACTAAGCCAGCCGCTGAGAAGCCAATCTCCGAGAACAAGACGAAGTTGAAGACCATGAAGGATGCACCAGACGCCGAGGCTGCCGCAAAAAAGGCTGCTAAGAAGGTCAAGGAGGCACCAGTTGTGGTTGAGGAGAAGGAGGTCGATGTCGAGGCTGCAGCGGAGGATTCCGATGTCGAGATGGAGGACGACCAGACCGCCGCTCTTCTCAAGGGCTTCGAAAGCGATTCCGACAGCGACGACGAGATGGCCGAAAAGGACAACCTAATTGAGAAGGGCTTGGATGTTGGAGAGTTCGAGACAGACAAGAAGACCCGCAAGGCTCTTGCAAAGGCCGCTAAGGCTGCTGCTGAGAGCAAGATCGCTTCCGAGCCAGGAACTGTTTACCTCGGTCGTATTCCCCACGGTTTCTACGAGAACGAGATGCGCCAGTACTTCAAGCAGTTCGGAGACATTCTCCAGCTCCGTTTGTCGAGAAACAAGAAGACTGGACGCAGCAAGCACTACGCCTTCATCCAGTTCTCCAGCGGAGATGTCGCCGGCATTGTCGCCAAGACCATGGACAACTACTTGCTTTTCGGACATATTCTGAAGGCCAAGGTTGTTCCATCTGAGCAGGTTCACGCCTCGCTCTGGGAGGGTGCCAACAAGCGTTTCAAGAAGGTTCCATGGAACAAGATGGAGGGTCGCAAGCTGGAGCTTGGTTTGACTGAGGCAGGATGGGACAAGCGCGCAGCAAAGGAGCAGGCACGCAGAGAGAAGAAGGCTGAGCAGATGAAGGCTCTGGGTTACACTTTCACGGCACCAGCACTGAAGTACGCCAAGGATGTCGAGAAGAGACCAATTGAGCAGGTCATTCTCACCACTGAGGAGGAGGAGGTCGTCGAGGAGCCAGTCGTTGTTGAAGAGCCAAAGGTCGAGGAGCCAAAGCCAAAGGCATCCAAGAACAAGCGCAAGGCTGAGGATGATGTCGAGAAGGTCGAGCCAGTCGCCACGAAGAAGGCAAGAAAAGTTGCTGCACCAAAGACTTCCAAGGTTGCCGAGCCAGTTGTTGAGATCAAGAAGACTCGCGCTGCGACTGCAAAGGTCGCCGAGAAGGCTGCTGAGCCAGTTGCTGAGCCAAAGAAGCTCAAGCGCAAGGCTTCTGCCACTGACTTGAAGACCAAGAAGAAGACTAAGGCTTAAAAGCTTTGGATCTTTGTTACCTGTTATATCTCGGTATCTATCTCAGTTCTCTCGCATAGCGTGCGCTTCACATACCCGCTGGAAGAATAGAGATGCTGCAGCGAGACTTGGGCTTGTGTTTTGGTGTTCTGTTAGGTATGCACTTGGCAATTAGGCGTAGCGGAAAATGGGACGGTCAGTTGAAAATACCAATGCTTTACTCTATATTTGTTCTTCGTCTTGTGCTTCATCCTTATGCTCTTCTTGCCTCAGCTCGTCCCGCGTCTCGTCTTAGCTAATATCCATCTCAATCGCGTCGGTTGCTACCATTGCCTCATGGCGTTCCTCAAGGTTCTTAAATCTAATGAAGACCAAGTACCTCTTCTCGACGCCGAAACCCATTTCTCAGTAAACTCTTCGTCCTCTTTCAACCTGCGACGAAATCCATTCACCGCGGCCTCATCTGTACAATTCTCGTCCAACTTCTCAGTGCTTTGAAGCACGACGCCTTCTATAGATGCAGGAAGAGCCGCTTTAGTCTGATAAGAGCGTTTTCCAGACCTTGTAGACCATCTGATAGTTTGGTAATCGCGGCGACTTTCTCTTGGAGGCTAACCTGCATGCCATACTTTGCGAGGTCTGACTTGGCGATGTAGTGTCTAGCGTACTGTACCAACCAGTTTATACGAGTTGGGTCTGAGATTGTTGATGCGAGGCTGCTGGAAGTCTTGGGTGCTGTCATTGTGTTCTGCAGCCACGATATGTACTTGAGTGTTTCTCAGCCAACAGACTGAAGAGTTCAGTCAAAGCTTAATAAATGTGGATTTTTTTGATGGGACTACAGATCTATGATATAAGTAAAGTCTTTGTGACACTGAAACGACGAGAATATAACTCCTAGATACCAACGACGAGAAGTAGAAATCGCAAGAGGATTCTCATAACTTTGAGCTCTTGGTATGCTTGACAGTTCGGCCAACTGGGGAAGTACGTCAAGTTGGAGTCGAGCTAGAACTGCCAACCTCTCGTGCAAGTGAGATGAGTGTCTCAACATGAGCCATTCCACGTTGTATAAGGGGTATGTTCTCGCCGTCTCATTCTCGAACTGACACACACAATGCATGAACCATTGAGAACTCTCTGGGCCCTTACCATTCCCAGAAAATATACAGGTGTCTCGGGGTCAAGCTGGTGGCGTCAAGCATTCCGGAATGATACCGCTAACCGATTAGCCAGCTCGCATCTAGAATATTCTAATCCAAACACATCCCCTATAAAGTCTGACCTCTCATCAGCCATGCGTTTTCAATATCCCATCAACCCACGAGAGAGGCTCAGTGAGCTGCAAAGATGACCAGGACTCACCAGACGCCGAAGAAAATGAGCGAGCCCAAATAGCGACCCGAAACCACGGCCATCCAATGCACTGAGCAGATTCCTCGACCATGTCGCTCCTGCTTCCCCGTGGGTGTTACTGCCCATTGGGTCAACCATTCCGCCTCCTAGCTCGACGCATCGTCTTCTTGCCAATAATGAGACAGAAGAGCGTGTCAATGGTTTAACACAAACGGAAGATAACGATGTGCAGAGGAAGGTTCGCGAGGGCTTTTCGCTGGAACTCAAAGAGATTGTGAGGATTATGGTGCCGGACGAGGAAAAGGACGAAGAAGCTCCGATGGGTGGTGATGTGAAGATGAGGGGGTAGCGGACTCATGCGGCGTATTCGCTATGAAGACTGTATGCGACGACTAGGAGAAAGTTATATCGTCCTTGTCTCGTTGTATATTGCCTTGGATGAAGGCAACGAAATCTTGCAGGCCCTAAAACTGGTTGACGAGAAGACGAATAAGGAAGCCACAAAACGCAAGGGCAATGCAGTTGAGGAGGCTGTGACAGATGAGCCATGTCCGGATCTTCGAGCGCCTATTGACAGAGTTGATGAATTCCTGAACAACAACGACGGTTCGGCCATCTCAGTCCGTTTAAAGCTCCCCCAGGAGACGAAACCTTTTGCAGATATCTTGAGGCACCTAGCACAGTACCTAAACTCCGACCGTACGATGTCCGAAACTCGCCGAGGATGTCTCCAAAACCTCCTAAGAAAGTCGCAGACACTTCTTTACGGCTTGGACAAGCTAGACGAGAAACGCTCTGACTCCACCGAGTTCTGGAAGGGATTGGCCCACGTTGAAGAGGAGAAGAGGCATAAATGACTCGCGGATGGCGTCCGAAATGCCTGCGTACCGTTGTTTGTGAATACCTCCGCCAAACGTGGGTCGCAGCCGTCCCGAACGGAAAACAAGTCCAACAAAGCAAATCAAGGCAAGAAACGCACCAGAACCCAAGCAGAGTCAGAAGACTCCAACATCGACAACCTTGACTGGAAGTTAGATCCAAAGACCATCCTCAAAGACAGAATCACAGGTGTCATCCGTTGCCTCTACTCTCTCTCGACCAAGCTGAACAGCCGTGGTCTGCTGCTTCAGGTCACTGAAATTCTCAAGATCAAAGGAGACAAGACAAATCGCAGTCTTGACTTCACGGTAGAGGGAAATTCCTTACCTACTATTGCCAAATCATCGATCATCCTCCATCTGTACAGCTTCAGCCAAGGTGATGCGTTGTCAAACAAGCCAATGGTCGAAGCACTAACCAAAGAGCTTAACGAACTCCTCCGCCTCATCTTACAACGCAAGCGCGGGATACGAAGGAGATCCAAGGACGACGTGACGCGAGGTAAAAAGGACACCTCGATATCCGAGGACGACACGCTCATCGCTTTTTCCGCCGCAGACGTGCTCAAAGCCTACCGATTACTGAGCTCGTATGTCGTATGTCAACGCTGACAAGGTCAGGAAGGTTAGAACCATTAACGAGACCAGATCTTTTACGGTGGATTTGGGGGCTGGTGTCTGTATTACGCTTAGGAAGACTTGCAGTCTATTGCGGTCGGCTGGCGAGTCGGTTGCTTAACAGGCTGAAGTTGGCTGCCTTGACCTGGGCATTAATATATATTCCTTGCAAAGAGATTGGCGAAGACTTAGAGGTTTGATTCTGCCGTCTCCATGATAACCTTGAAGAAGTTCACGGAAATGAAGGATCCGCAGGACAACAGATTAGCAACTAACGAAAAATATTTTTACCGTCTTGTGTCCGGCCAGCGGCCACCTTGAGAGCGGCGAAGACTGATGGTGGCCTCAATGCCTATTCAAAAGCTAGTTGGTGAGGAGAGTGTGTTTTATCAGATATGTTGTGTTTTGAGGCTGTTTGGCGAGGTGGCAGCTAGGGACGGGCCGTTTTATCGCGTATCAGGCGAACGCAACTTTCTCGTCGCGTTCAGCTAGTTCTTTCCAATTTTAAGAATAACAACCACGAGCAATCAACCAGTTGCTTTATCTCGTGCTATTCCTTAGGATCTCACGAAGTTCATCATGCCGTGAATGCAACATTGAGGCATCGATATATGCCACAATTAAGAACTTCGACTCCGATTCGGACCATGGCTGCCATGCCGCCACCCGCAAAACGGCCAAGGCCATTGTCTAGAAGCATCTCAATTCTTGATATTGACTTCACACTTCGTCGTGTCTTCAAGAAGGACAAATTTAGGTAACTCGGCGCCTCCTGAAATAAAGGCAACCGATTAACCGATTTACAGATCTGTGCAACGCGATGTAATCTGTGCTGCTCTTGATGGCAAAGATGTCTTCCTTCAAGCTGCGACCTCTTTTGGAAAGAGCTTGTGCTACCAGTTGCCAGCTGTAGAAGACCATGGCAGTGAGTTCAGCTTTATCCTCCAGATTTTCCCCACTAACCGGTTTCCAGTCACCATTGTCATCTCACCACTTCTCTCCCTCATGGAAAGTGCCTCGCATTGCCAACTTGAAAACCAACTAACACCACCAGGAAAACCAAGTCAACGCCCTCCGCGCCCTCGGCATCAAAGCCGCTGCCATCAACGGCACGACCCCGCCATCGGAAAAAGCAGACATCCTCAATGATCTCGGCACCGGACACCCACTCATTCGCCTCCTCTACATCACGCCCGAGTCCTGCTCCTACGACTATCTCCGCAAGAAATTCGCCTTGTGCCACACCCAACGCGAACTCGCGCGAATCGCCATTGACGAAGCCCACTGCATCAGCGAATGGGGCCATGACTTCCGGCCCGCTTTCAAAGAGCTGAAGTGGTTTCGGGAGAGCTTCCCTGATGTGCCCGTCATGTGTCTGACGGCTACGGCCACGGCGAATGTCAGAAAGGATGCGATAAGGGTGCTGGGCCTGAACGAGGAGAGGTTGGAAGTTTTCACTATGACGACTTTTAGGGAGAATTTGCATTATGAGATTCGGTTTAAGACGGATGAGGATGATCATTTTGATGATTTTCTGGGCTGGTTGAAGGGCGTGTACAAGAGGAGGAGAGACAACACGAGTAGAGCCGCGGAGGTGGCGAGAAGGAGGGAGAGACCTGATGGCGTGCCAGGTATTATTTACGCGCTCACAAGGAATGAATGTGAGACGATTGCCCGCCGATTGCGTGATAACGGTATTGGTGCCAGGCCTTTCCATGCGGGCTTAAGCAATGATGAGAAGACGAGGACACTCAGCGAATGGATCAACAACACGACAGGCTACGATGTAATTGTAGCCACCACCGCCTTTGGCATGGGCATCGACAAAGAAAACGTCCGCTTCGTCGTCCACTGGTCTATGCCCAAGTCCTTCGAAGGGTACTACCAAGAAGCGGGGCGCGCAGGACGTGATCGCCGTGCCAGCGCCTGCATCATGTACTACTCCCGTGAAGACAGAGATCGGGCCATCGCCCAGCTGTGCCGTGGCGCCCAAGGTAAGAAAAATGGGCAGGACACCACGCATTACAAAGAGAAGATGGGCAGCCTGATGTACCTGGCTAAGTATGCGGAGGATACGGAGAAGTGCAGGCATACGCTTATTTCGGAGTATTTTGGCGAGACGGAGAAGCCGGCGTGTTGTGCGAGTTGTGATTTGCATAAAGATCAGGCAGCGGTGAGGAGGAGGAAGAAGGGGGGGTTGAGGAGTGAGGAGTGGATGAGTACGCAGAGCGAGTTGGGCACGTTCAATGAAGAGTATGGGGAGTTTGACTGAGGTGTTTGATTGAGATGTAGAAACGGCAAGCGGTATTTTGGTCGTTCAAATTCGTCCTCTGATAAATTTACGTGGTATCTTTCAGCACCAGAGCAATCTGGACCACTGTCGTGCACATCAAAGAAAGTAGTCCCATCAAACCTCCTCTACGAGGAGGGTATAGGCGTCACAAGCGTAAACACCTTAAGACAGTATAATATGCGCGCTGTGCTTTGCAGATAGAAGCACCTTTGATGTACCTAAATTGCCGTAATGTTTCAGGATTTCCATTTCACTAACGAGAATACACTTATTGACTTATGTATAGTTGTGAAGACCACAAACATCATGTTCTTTTTTGCTGAAGCGTTATTTGACTTCCTACTATTCCACCCGCCGAAAGTCTGTATGGACACAGTGTTTTATCGATATAATCAGAACGGTGGTAGCCACAACCGTTATCAACCGCAGGCGCAGTGATTTGGTTTTGCGCAAAAGTTCCTAATTTAAGCACTATCCCCTCCTGATTGCGTCACCCGGTTGAGTGTAAACAGAGCAAAACTTTAAACATAGCTCATGACCTTAAAATCACGATAATCTGAGAGTAGCTATTGTCGCTGCCAATCCTGCTGTCACCGTTGGCCCCGATAGTAGCAACCGCCAACTAGCAGCATTGACAAGAGCTTGGTACTCTTGAATCACCCTTAGCTATGGCTATCTCACAACACGCACGGCTAAAGCCATGACCATCCAAGAGTTGCGAAGGACGCGCAAAAGCATAAGATTGGTGGCAGTGAAATTATTGCCTGCTGTTCAGTCAATCTCATGGCCAAGAGCGATGCTTTATCTGTAAAACAGGAAGAGTGTTGGTCGTGAACGTACAACTAGGGCATGCAACATGGAAGCCACCAGCACTATGGTTCTACGGTGGAGTTTCTAACCAAGCAGCAGGCGCACGACACAGAATGCCATACTTTTGAACCGAGACAAAATATTGCAAGTTGTAAATTGTTATCTAGATGTTTAGCTGGCTGTGTATGGCGAAGGCACGGTGGTGCTCAGGAAGTTCGATAAACATCTTTTCTCTGACGGACGGTTCAAGAAGCTCGATGAGACATCTTTCTCCATTGGACGACGTGAGGTTTCAACTGCAAGGAGCTCTAGGTCAATATAAAAGGCTTTGGATTTCTATCCCGTCTCCACCTACCTCATAGTAACCAACTCCTCAGCCGAAGTAGGATGAATAGCCACGCAATTATCAAAGTCCTTCTTCGTCGCACCCATCTTAATCGCGACTCCAAAACCCTGCAACATCTCTCCTGATCCCAGACCAAGAATATGCAGACCAACAACCTTCTCATTTGGCCCCTCACACACAATCTTGTACTTCGTCGGTCCCTTATCCTCCTGCTCCATCATAGCGTAGTACATAGCCGTAAAGCTAGTCTGGTAAACCTTGATGTTCTCCTTTCCGTACTTGGCAACAGCATCTGGCTCAGAGAGACCAATGGAGCCGACTTCAGGGTGGGCGAAGACGACGGATGGGATGTTTTCGTAGTCCAGCTTGGATTGGGCGAACTGTGGGCCGCCAAAAAGACGGTCGGCAAGCTTGCGTCCAGCTGCGATGGCGACTGGGGTGAGCTCGACCTTACCAACGACATCTCCTAACGAGTAGACGGATGGGACGTTGGTGTTCTGGTACTCGTCGGTCATGATTTGTCCCTTGTCATCCTGTGCGACACCCGCGGCTTGGAGGCCGAGGTTCTCAACCTCTGGCGAGCGTCCAATGGCCCAGACCAGGTTATCGACCTTGTCCAAAACACCCTCGCCGTTGGCATCCGTGTAGTGGATAGACAGTTGTCCGTTCTCATCCTTCTCAACCTTGCTCTGGCTCGAGAGTTTGTGAATGTGGATACCGAGTCTCTCATAGTTCTCAACAATAGCATCCGAAACCATTGGGTCGAAAGTTCTCAAAAACTTGTCCTGGCGAATGAACAAATGGGTCTCTGAGCCGAGGGCGTTGAACATGCCGGCGAACTCAACAGCGATGTATCCAGCCCCAACAAGCGCAACCTTCTTTGGTTGCACAACAATGTCAAAGAATCCATCAGAATCGGTTCCGTAGTTCGAGCCAGGGATATTTTGTGGCATAGTTGGGTGGCCACCAACGGCGAGGAGGATCTTCTTGGCATTGATCTGTGCGATGGAGCCGTCGTCGAGCTTGACTTGTGCGGAGTTCTTGCCGGTGAGAGTGGCAAAGCCGCGAATATATTCAACATTGTCGTTGGCAAGGTTGCGCTCGTAGATGCCGTTCAGGCGCTTGACGTATGCGTCACGCTTGGTCTTGAAGGTGGCCCAGTCGAATGGGGCGTCCTGCTTGACGGAGAAGCCGTAGGACTTGGCCTCGTGGATGGTCTCGGCGATGGCGGCAGCGTTCCAGGTAACCTTCTTTGGCACGCAGCTGTGAGACAGTTAGTAGAGTTCGATATGTTGCTAATAGGTTGGTTGTATTCACTCACCCAACGTTCACACAAGTTCCTCCCAATCTCTTTGCCTCAACGGCAATTGTCTTTGCGCCATGGATACCAGACGCCCTTCTTGCACAAGCAAGTCCGCCGGATCCGCCTCCAATGACGAGAAAGTCACACTCTTTAACAATTGGCGCCATGTTTATACGTCCGTTTGAGAACTGTCTTTGTAAGGTATTAAGTCTAGCAGTGGTCGTCGCGGTTTTGGATGCGCGAGAAATTATGTTGAGAGTGTTCATATAGATGAGGCTATGGCGCAAGGGACCGCTTCTATTATATGTTTTGACAGGGAGGGGTGAGGTTTGAATGCGTCAAAGTATCGAGGCGAACTTGACATGCGCTACCTGGGGGGTCGCGGGATATGAGAGGTTGCTTGCTGAGCGATCTGCTTATCGAGCAGTGAGATGTGGATGGGCTGGGCTTGGATAGATCGCGCCTAGATAGGAGATAGATATCGAGCTGAATAAGAGATCCCTTGGCAGTGCTCGACGCAATTTCCGTGTCTATTGAAAGCTATCTTATACGAGAGGAAGGGCAATAATATAACTTCGACTTAACATCTGGAGAGCCCGCTACTCGGTGATGTCGCCATCATGCAGCCATGTGCCGACCGTCACGTCCCTTCCCGGCCCCTCAATCGCCAAGCCAACCATTACTCAGCCAAACCTTCGTCGCGTCAGTAAATACTGTTATAAGCGGGACCATCATCAATATTGTCACGAGGTCGGCTCTCGATCGCTGGTAGATCAGAAGACCTCAGCGACAGACGAACATGAAGGTCTGAAATGGCCCTCCAACTCTCAGCTTTAAAAGGAGCCGCCCTCAAGCAAATAGCTTTCAAATGTGGCATCCAGCACTCAGGTGTGAAAGCATCAATTATCAAACGCCTTCAGGACGAGATTCCTCTATCCTCTCGATGTGTAGCTGCGCTTAATGGTCTGAAGCGAACATCTCGTTCCCACACGAGAATATTGTCCATAGACATGGGCATCCGCAACCTAGCCTACTGCGTTTTAGACGTGCCAGCAGGCAGTGGAAACCCCTCAATCATGGACTGGAAAAGATTAGCTGTCTCATCTGCACCTGTGGCCGAGACGGGCGACAATGAGGGAAGAGAGCTAGAGAAAGAAAGTTTTGAGCCTCATGTGCTGAGTGCAGCAGCTTATGAGTTGTTGCGGAAGAACTTATTGGTGCATGAGCCTACTCATATTCTGATTGAGAGGCAGCGGTTCAGGAGCATGGGTTCGCCCAGAATCCTGGAGTGGACGGTGCGAGTTAACATGTTGGAGAGTATGTTCTATGCTACTCTTCACACATTGCAAGAAGAGGGTTTATGGAAAGGGAAGGTTGTGCCGATTGCTCCAGGAAAGGTTGGCCCTTTCTGGTTGGAAGGAGATGCGGCTGCAAGTCCTGATGCTGATGCAGAAGGAGAGGTGAAGATTGAAAAGCTAAGCAAGGTGAGAAACGCCAAGTTGTCAAAGATACAGAACAAAGGTGCCAAGATAGATCTTGTGCGAAACTGGTTAGCATCAGGTGATAGGTTTGAGCTAGGTTCCCAAGAGGTCGTTGATATGACTACCGCATATCTCGAGAAGTGGCGGAGAAAGCCTGGGAGTCCAAAGGGAAAGAGAGCTTCGAAAGATGCAGCGGTTGTGTTTGAGAAGATGGGAAAGCTGGATGATCTCGCGGATTGCTTGCTCCAGGGCATGGCTTTCATTGAGTGGGATGCTAATAAACGGACTGCACGAGAACTAGGAGTAGATCGACTCTTAGACAAATGACAATGCATATCATTATGCAGATCGAATGGATGGCTTCTAGAAAGTGATTGTCTACAAGCAAGCAGTGCTATTACATTCCCCTCTATTTGTCTTAGATGCTACAGTAAACAAAGACGTGCGGTTGATATCTAATCTAAGCTTGGTATCATGGACGCTTCGCAACTGGCTTAAAGATGGATGACAGCCGGGATGATCTGTCGATCGTTGACCGCATTTGTAGTGCCTGACGCTGACGACGGCTGCTGACAGCTATCGTTGGGATGGTATGGTGTCGAGCATTTACAAAAACTGGCTGGCAAGACCAGCAATAGCGATGACAGATCCGAGGAAGACGCTGGAGCTGGCGGACAAGCTGGAACCAGCACCGGTGGACTGTGGAGAGTCGGCGCCAGTGCCAGTAGAGTTGGCGCCAGTGCCAGTGGAGTTGCCGGAGCCGGTAGAGTTGGTTGCAGATCCGTTAACCCAGACAGCCTCCTCATCATCATCCTCGTCGAAAGAAGCAGCAGCGTCGGTGGAAGTACTGGTAACCTTGGTGGCGGAGCCGGTCTTGGATGGGGAGGTGGAAGTGGAGGTAGCGGTTGGGAGAGCTGTTTCGTGTTAGCTTGTGCTCACAACTCAGCAGCTATACAAGGAGCGCGTACAGATAGTAACACCCTCGATCTCAAGGCAGGTATCCTTGTAAATCTTAAAGGACTTGGTCTCAGCGGATCCCTCACAGGCCTCGGTGATGTTGCCGATAACCCATTGCTTGCCAGTTCCGCAGAGGGTCTTGGTATCGGCTGGGTTGGATTGGACGCTTTTAACGTGTTAGCTTTCAGTCCTGAAAACTTAATCCAGGCAAATCCTTACCCAACAGCGGCGATCAAGCAAGCTGGTGGAGTGGCGACGGCGAAAGTGGCGACGGCGAAGCGTGCAAGAGCCGCGAGGGCAACGAAGATGGAGGCGGTGCGCATATTGGTAATTTGGGTTGTTTACGAGGTAGTTTCGTGTAGTTTTGTTTAAGTAGTTGGTTGAGAATGAACGTGTGGGTTGCTAAAGAGCGTTTGGAAGAATCGAGTCTTCAAAAGGGGTGTAAGGAACGAAAAACTGTATCAAACTGTTGGAGAGAAGACGAGGAATGAATTCTAACTCTCGAGATGGTCAGTATTCGCGGCCAGTGTCCGTGGTTTCAGCGCCCATGATACCCCTGTCTAGCTTCAGGAGACGGCGCTATTTTTGTGCCTGCCAGGAACCGCTATCCCGCTTTGAGTAGTGTCTGCAACACACTTCACCACTTAATTCCAGGTTGGTGGATAATTTCACATTTTTAAGATCAACCTCTTTCGTGTTTCTATAGTCAGATGCAGCTTGATGACGACCGTTAAACGGGTGAATCATATAGCTCATAAGCTAGAGCCCATACTACAATCCTAACACTCGTGCAAAAAACAGCTACCATACGGAACAGACCACGAGCACCATATTAGCAGATACAACTCGAAAGAGTAAGTGTAAGACTTCAAAAATTAGAATTGGCTAAGTAAGCAAACAAAAACAAGCAGTGGGTAATATGTCGGTCCTAGTCAAGGCACCGAATCGAGACAGCCTTTTGCAAACAGACTCCTAGCCAGCCAGTGCTACTTCACAGATATCATCTCGCTTCCATAAACCTTGGGTAATAAACATGTCAAGAAAATCCCGCCCTAGTAACCGTTCATCGTCATTCTCTGAGAGTTCCTGCTCAACTCACGATCCGCTGCTGGTGAGATTGGTCTGCTTCCAGCGTGTCCTGCAGCACTGCTCTCCTTCAATGCCAAAAGCTGCTTGGCGCGGAAGGTCTCGTAGTGGATTTGGGAGGTCGTCTCGATCAAGTCTTGCAAGTGGGTGCGGGTAAGGAAGTTGCGGAGGTAGACAAATTCGCAGTGGTTCTCGTCCTCGACATTGATCACTCCCCAACGGTTCTGGCGTCCACGGACCTGCTTGCCTGCAACAATAATGGTCTTCTCAGATCCAACAACTGCGAATGGAATGATATCCTGGTATTTCGTTAGTTCTTACACATTCATCAGCTTCCATCTCTCATCTTACCTTGATCTGTGCATTCAAGGCGCGCTCCTCCTCATCGAGCTCATCGTTGTCGTATGGGTACATCTTCAAGTTGTGGAAGGCGAACTCCTCCTTGATTCTCTCCTTGAATGCTTGGCGCTCTTCAAGAGTGAGAGAGTCGGACTTGGCGATGACTGGAACAACGTTGACAACATCGGAGAGCTTCTTAAGAACGACAATATCGATTGGCTTCAGGGCATGGCCGGATGGCTGGATGAAGAAGAGACAGCAGTGGACACGGGTGTCCTGAATGTAGCGCTCTCTCTGTGCGGTGAGCTCCTTGCGGAGGTATGCGGAGTGCTGATCCTTGATGTACTTGACGATTGGGTCCCAGCATCTATCATTGTTGACCTGGTCTCCGTAACCTGGAGTATCGACGATGTTGAGGCGGAGGCGTACACCATTCTCTTCGATGATGTGTGATACGGTTTGGATCTCGGTAGTAGAGCGAGCCTCTGGCCCTGGCTCGAGGCGACCCTTGGAGTCGATGAGGTGGGAAGCGAAGATGGTGTTGATGAGGGTGGACTTTCCGAGACCAGTCTGGCCTACAAGGTAGCATGTCAGTAATTGCAACTTTCTAGCATTACATTAAGCGCATATTTTGGGGTCGTGAAGCTCCAGGAAGCTCGCAATGAGACGTACCAACGCAGATCACGTTGAACTGGAATCCGCGCTTCAGGAGCTTGCGCTCAATCTGCGAGGTAATGCTATCGAAACCAACATGGCTCTTTGGGAACACCGGCTGGGCAGCCTGAGCTGTAGACATCTTGCTGTCAAGTATATGAGCGATGCTGATGGTGGGTATATATTATGGCAAGCAAGTCGTCAAAAAGTCACGGAAGAGTCCAGATTGCGAAAATGAGTGAAGTGTTACGAAGTATCTCTTAACAGAAGCAGTCGTCCAAATTTCCCATGCGGTCGCGAGTTCCCCTTTCTCGCCAGGGGACCTGCCACACCATATCGGCACTAGCGTGGGCTGCCACGGGGAAACTAAGGTCCGTGCCCCAAAAAAAAGCGTGATGCGCGCCGAAATGTATGGGCGGCCACAACTCGATTGAAGACCGCGAAATATACTCTAGAGCAACCCGAATTGCTTCATTTCCCGCCATACCTGCCCTCGACGCAGAGTCAATTGAAAATCTACCAAAATGGCCGCCGTCCTCTCTACCCCCGCCTCGATCCTCTCCTCCTTCCTACCACGCCTGGCTACGCCAATTGGCTCGAACATCACCCGCTCCGCCATCATTTTCTCCAGAGCGCTCTCCGCCCCAGCTCTTCCATCGCTCTCCTTCGCCATACCATCTGCCATCCACCTCAATGTTCCAGCCCTCCTCGGCGACTTGTGGGAGTCGGTGCTCCGCGCCGTTCCAAAGAAGAAGACTTCGCACATGAAGAAACGCCATCGCTTCATGCACAACAACAGACAGAAGGATATGACAGCACTGAACAAGTGCTCGGCATGCGGTCACTTGAAGAGAGCACATTTGTTGTGCCCATACTGTGTTAAGGGTGCGTCAAGGCCGGGATGGGAGAATTAACGAAGTGCGCAAATACTAACAACCACAACAGATATCCAGAAGTCTTTCAAGGCCATGATGAAGAAGGCTACCGACGCCTTCAAGCCATAGAGGAGGAGTGCATGAAGAGGTGTAAAATAGATGAGGATGATTGATATTCTAGCATGGCATCTGGCGTTAGAAGGTTGGGAAATGCGAGGGTAGATCAAGAAAGACTACCCGGCTAGGTATTGTAGCTACATTGTATAAATACAAAAGTAAAAGATAATAACCTCTATTCTGGATTCAGAAGTAAACTTGATTATTGAATTCGAAAAGTGATAGATGTTTGTCCTGTTTGCCCTTTACTGGTTAACCAACGTCATTCAGCCTTGCGGGTGTTCCAAACACCCCGCGGCCTCGCCCATCCAACATACACGAGTAACAACACCACAGTTCGCCAGAGCTGTATGTATAGCTCAATATGGTAATTGCCTACCTATGTGATTTGTGAAACACGTCCTAACCTCAAAATACAGTCGAAACAATACCTCACAACGCATACGATAGACGATGGTCAGTCTCCAAAACATCACCTTGCGTCCTCCATGCACCCACCTTCACCAGCTCTCCCATCGCACAACTAACACCTCCCAGCCCACCCAACCGACATATTCGCCCTCGCCGTCACCCCTCACCAGTTAATAACCGGCTCTGGCTCCTCTCATATCAAGATCTACTCCACCGCAGACCCCGATTTCTCTCTCCAACAAACCCTCACCGGCGCCCACGCGCTGGGCTGCCACCACATCGCAACTTCGCGCTCCGGCACCGTTCTCGCAAGCACCGGTTTCGGCGGCGAGCTGAAGCTCTGGGGACTTGATCAAGAGAATGGACAGTGGGAACTGAGAGGAATGATAGAGGAAGGGAATAAGGCGGGGGAGGTCTGGGCTGTTGCGTTGAGTGCCGACGGCGCTTTTTTGGCGAGTACGACGGTTGATGGGAGGATCAATGTTTGGAGTGTGTCGAAGCTGGGTGTGAAGGGTGATGATGGTGCTGGTAGGGGCTCTGGCGAGGAAGGGAAGGAGAAAAAGATTAGGGAGTACGCGACCAAGGGCAGCTTCGGGATGTGTGTTGATATTTCGAGGGATGGGAAGTATACGGCTAGTGGACATCAAAATGGGGCGGTTTATGTGTTTGATAATGATACGGGGAGGTTGGTGTACAGCTTGCCAGGTAAGTTGTTCAAAGCTATGTCTTGAGGAAGGAAGTTAACAGAAGACAGGCCTTGTAAAGCCAGTTCGCACCGTCGCGTTCTCGCCCGCAGGCACCCGCCTCGCAGCAGCAGGCGACTCAAAGAACATCGCTCTCTACGACGTCAAGCACGGAGAGCAAGTTGCAAATTTGACGGGCTCCGCTGCATGGATATTCGCTGTGGACTGGAGTGATACCGGCGAGTATGTGCTCAGCGGCTCGTTCGACGGAAAGGTCAAGGTGTGGTCGGTCGATCAAAGAGTCTGTCTCGCTACACACAATGAGACGGACAAGTCTCTGTGGAGCGTGAAGTGGTTGCCGAAGACGCGCAAGAGTGAGGCGTTCGCTACGGCCGGTGCAAATAGGAGCATCAGCTTCTACAGAGAGGCTACTGGTGGTTGAAGTGGTCCATAGAGGTGGAAGAAAAGTAGAACCACGTCAATAATAGAGAAGAGCAGACTTTTGGCTCCTCCGAGCATTGGTGCTCTGTATTACGATCATCAAGCTCAATTACTCCAAAATCCGGCAGTAGACGCTAGACATACACATCATCAAGCCATTATTTCTGGCTGATCTCTTCCTATCACAATTGCTTGCCATATTTTTCGGCGGTATCATGCAGGATCTTCCTGACATGATCCATCTCCTCATCAGTCCCCCGCCACTCGTGTTGGATGTCGTTCCACACTTCCCGAGCTCTGTCTAAACCTGCGCATTTCGCGAACGCTTGCAGCGACCATATCACTACCCACTTCCCAATATATACATTCTCGCCACGGGATTTCATGAAGGAAGCCCACACTGACTCCAGTCTCTCAGCCGTCCAATACGAATACATCTCTCCGCCATGTTTTGCAAAGCCATGCAATAACGCCAGGAAGATAGAGCCATGCACCGGGATGCCAAACCAAGACATCTCATCGATCAACTTTGTAGCTTGTTGGAGCTGTCCAGCTTCTACAGCATAATAATTGATGAGAATCTTGTACGTCTGAATATCAGGCGCAACCTGGATCTTGGCCTTGGCCTCCTCCAACACCTCGGGATTCTTGACGCCCTTCTTGGCGATTCTGACCAGTGATCGATCCAACACTTTCTGCTTCTTGTAGTCTCTCTCTGGTGGCTTGGCGTTCCCATTGATACTGTGAAGCTGAACCATCCGCTTATAGACCTGCATCGCTGCTTGCGGCTCCTTGGCTCGTATCAGAGAAACCATCACAGCATTCATAGCCACAGTATCAATGATCTCGCCTGCGTCGACCATCGCCTTGTATGCCTTGCGAACACCTTCTCCGTCTTCTCTCATGCCAAAGTAGAAGATCAAGCTGACGTGATGGAACCTGTTGTAGTTGAACCCGCGGCTCTCCATCTCCTTGTATATCATTTCCGCCAAGTGGTACTTTCCAGCTTTCGTAGCAGCATCAAACAGGATATTAAAGGTGGTCGGATTCGCTGATACGTTCGCCTCTTGTTCCATCTCCTTGAACATCGCGAGTGCTGCTTCCACCTCATTGCCAGTTGTCTTTGACACATAAGTCGCAACGAAAGAAATGGCAGAATTCCACTCGGCCACCGAGAGTGGTATGCCATTGATCTTGCAATCGTCCACAACAGAGAGGTAACGCAACATCGCTGGCTCATCCTTGCGCTCCACGGTGCTCAAGTGACGAAGTAAGCGATGCCGTAACCTTGGCGTCAAATATAATACCCTCCTCCCGGGCAGCTCCCTGTACAACTCGTACACCTCCTTCGGGTGGAGATTTCGGCTCAACAGCGCTTTCTGCAGCTGGTCCAGCACTTCCTTCCCATGTCCCACTGCAACCCATTGATCATCCGTTGTCGGAAAGTGTACGTCATCCGGTTTGTTGGAAACTATTAAGTCCTGTCCTGGCGAAATCTCATATACGTCTCGGGCAAATGCTTCCGCGTCGTAGGGCGTGTCATATTGGTCCACGAGACCATGTAACTGTGCTTGATCGAACTGAGACGCCGCTTCTACCTCGCATGATGACGTATGCTGCGCTCGCCGCGGATTGAGAAATGAATGCTGTAGTATGCCTCGCGATTGAGGTGATTGTAGCTGTTTGAATCTCCGACTGGTTGTTGCTACCGCTCTTGGGCGGGTGTGCTCGGTGCACTGTCCGGCGCCTACAAGCGCCCCTATGAACCAGTTCTCGAAGTCGAAAGAGGCTGGAGAATATGTCGATATAAATCGCCTTGTGTGTCGTCTTACTTGGCCGTGCTCGATGACCGGCTTGTCGACTAGTTTGGATGGGCGAGTGTGAAGTCTTGCCACCTTCTTTATAACAGAGCCGGTCGTCGACTTGTCAATTTTACCAAAGAAGGACATGGACCATTAGACATGGTGCCGCAACTGGAGAACAGATTTATCGTGAGGTCATTCCAGATATGGCAAGTTGTAATTAAAGTAGCTTTTGACAGGCCTAGATGGGCGTTGGCACGTCGCAGTTGCTGGTTGTCCACCCAAAATTATTTACCCAATCGCGCCAAGACAAAGATAGCCAGGTGCGGGAATTGCCGAACAAGAAATCCATGGGATTTGGGGTCAACGACGACGACCTCAGGAAATACAGCCGCAACGCCGACTTTGTTTGCCGACTCTTAATTCACGCGGCGCAACGAGGATTGTCATAATTAAAGTCAGCTGTCACAGCCAGTGGCTTTGAATACAACAACCCGCCAAGATGGGACGCTACAACTTCAACCCAGCCCGGGTGCATCAGCGCGCCTCACAGTTCCTTGAGCTTCAGAGAGCCGGTCAGGCCTCTGGTATGGCTGGCGCAAAGAAGCAGCCATGGTTCACGACAATCGGTCAAATCCCACCATCCGAAATCCTCACCCGCCCATTGCCAGTCCAACACTCCGAGACCTCCCATAAGACTCACAGACGCGCGAAGAAGCCAAGCAAGATGTTCATACCATTGCGCATAGTCTACGAGGAAGATAAGCTCAGAACGAACTTCTACAGCGACCATCCTTGGGAGTTGGCTAGACCTCGTGTTATTCTCGAGCAGGATGGAAAGGATGGACAGAAGTGCGACTGGAGCAAGATCCAGCAGCCAGGAAGAGAGTTGAACGGAGAGAGGTGCGCACATTGAAGACAGAAGATATGTTCGGGCGCTAACAAGTAACAGTGTTGTTCAGAGACAATTGTGGTTGTTGAAGAACGTCCCAGATGTGACCTCCGCAAAGGCATACGATCAAGCACGACAAGAGTTCTACGCCATCAGACACCAGGAGGATGTCGAGCGCAGAGTCGCAAAGGAGGAAGCTCTCGCTACCGGCGCATACTTCGGCAAGTCCCAGCTTGAGATCGGCATGGAGTTGGAGGACAAGACTTTCGAGAGCTGGAAGGAGTGGGCGATCAAGGAGATTGAGGTTATTCAGCAGCAGAGAACATCGCTGTATACAGGGAGTGAGCTTGCGGATGAAGAGGCGACCGCACCAGCATCAGCCGTCGAGCAGGATGCTGTTGCAGGAGCATTATAAGGTGGATAAATCTGTTGGGCAAGAATACAGCCAGCGACAGGATTTGTATAGATATGAGTATTATGTACAATGTACAGCGAAAGATAATCGCATGATGATAAAAACCTGGTATATCTTGTGAGCGAGTTTGATACCCCATAAAGTCGTGTTGTTCCATGAATCGCGTGTGCAAGCGATAATGAGATGCGATGTCATATTCGTAACATCCTTGGGAATAAATGCGAGAGATGGTCTTCAGGGTTCAATATAGTGTCTCGGCGAATACTATTGCCCTCAAATCATTCCTTAGCGTGTATTATGTCTGTGACAAGGCTGAGATCTTGCCCAAGTGCCGAGCTGGGTTGGTTCGCTGACGACGCAAGCTCTGTACCTGCATGCCTCCCAGCGGATGGTAGCAAGCGGGTGAGGTTCCGCTTCATGGGATGTCTCGCACGTAGCCTTCGTAGTTAACCACAACGTTAAGACAACAAACATGACAGCACCATTTGCTACAAACGAACACCACCTGCCGAAGAGTGATAAACAATGATCTGATATCAGCGCAACATTCCGCATCTTGGGTTTTTGCTCACAGCTCAGGATAACTTCACCGCGCACGACAACATCTCTTTGCGCCATTCCACGCAACCCTGCGGCACCCTTTACTTTCCCACAAGGACTCGACCACTGGTCACACGAACAAGGCCCGAGACGCCCGCTAGTACGACTACGATATCGCAGCACCTGGATAGACACCATTGGAGAGTGGCGTGACAATGCGATGGAACATGCATACGGATCTTTGTTGGGCGGCGCAAACGGACTGAGAGGACGGCCTACAATGGATACATCAGTTACAACTAAGCAGAGAGACTTCTCAAGCACAGGGACTGTTCGCAGGATACCTAGCTCGCAATCACTTCAGGCGCAAGCGTCGTTCCCAAGCTTTCCTACCCACTCAGCGGATAGCTCCGTCAGCATTCAGACTGTCTCCTCGCCAACCAGCTCTGTTCCGTATTCGATATCCTCCGATGGCTCTATGACTGTATGCCCCACGCTGTCGTCAGCAGAAGTTATTGCGCTTGCCAAAGACGCATTGCGCAGCGCGCTGGAGGAAAATGCGACGAACGGGATGGGCAGCAAAGAGCTGAAGCCACCGGGCATAACCATCGACATGTCCCATCAGAACATCATGACGTTCCCAGATGAAGTTATCGACATAATTAAGAACGAGATTGAGAGATTGGCGCTGAGCAACAACCAGATATACACTTTCCCAGCACGACTTGCCGAATGCACGTCGTTGCGGTACCTGAATGTCAGGAACAACTGCATTCGCGACTTCCCTCTCTCCATCTGCGAGCTTCCCCAACTGGAGATCCTCGACATGAGCCGCAACAAGATAAAGATCCTACCACAAGAGATCGGAAAGCTCATGGCGCTGAAGGTATTCTCACTACAGAAGAACAAGATCGAGGAACTTCCACAGGCTTTGGCATATATGAGCAGTCTGCAGTGCTTGAAGTTTGACGGCAACCCAATCACCTTCCCACCAAGAGAGGTTCTCGTACCGCAAGCGACGAGTCCCCCGAACGGGCCATTATTAAGAGAAGAGTTTGACGACGTTACTGTCACTACGCAAATCAAGAAGTTCATGAAGCAGAAGGCAGCAATGGACAGATCCGAAGCAGAATCGGCGGCTGAGGACTCGATGAGCGAGGGAGGAGATTACCCGCGTCCATTGAAGCGCGTGACGAGCGGCCGCTTCCCAATCAAGGTCAACGGAACCGATGTGCCAGATCTGAGATCACCAGCAACTGCACGCGCACCACCGATTCCATCAAGATCACATTACAGAGGACTCTCAGCTCAGAACGCCGCTTTGCGCAGACCAGGCATCATGCCGCTGACTATGGGCAATTCGAACGAGAGGTTGAGGAGCAACAGTGAGAGCTTGCTGAGACTCGACAACAAGATCGACAGATCGAGAAGAATGGGCATGATTCCGAAGAAGTCCACAGACTTGGCTACCGTTGACGAGACTAAGAATACCAACCGCTACAGTCACCTGAGAGGACTCAGCCACGGCTCGGCTCTTCAGAACGGAAACAGCAGTGCCATCGACGATAGTTCGAGGCCAGCATTCGACCCAGCTGAGACGTACGGCGGGAGAACGACATACGTGAGACGCCTTTCCAGCCTTCCAGAGAAGAAGAGGCAGTCTGGTACTCCAGATCCGATCGTCGAAGGTGCAAAGGGTGTATTGTTTGCAGTCGAGCAGGTCAACCCATTGATCGGGAACCTTATGGAGCTCACAAGAGACCCATCCAACAAGCGTTCGAGCTTGGAGAGAGTTTTCTTCAATGCCAATACTCATGTTGAGGAGCTCACCCGTGATATCCGCGAGTATGATATGTACACCGAAGAGGACGAGGAGATTGCTCCGAGATCAAACGCCAATATCCACAGAGCTTGTGTCACTTGTGTCTCAGCTTATATCCATGTCTGCGGCCTGCTGTCCAGAAATGTAGAGTCATTGGTGCAGAACGGCGACCCAAGATGGATTCGTCACATGTTGCTCTTGATTTATGGTAGTCTTGCGGAGGTCAGAAATGCCGGTGTCGCGATGATGAAGTCACAGGAGAAGAAAACAGAGACACTTCCGTCAGTGTCCGAGACCAGAAATGAGAACAGGGATTCCATGGAGTCTCAGAACACGATAAGACCAGCACCATGCGAGAGAGGCTCAACTCCAACGAGAGACAGAGAGCGTCCAAGCCTTGTAATCCCACCACAAGCAAACCCAAGACTGCGCAGCGCAACACTTGTCCAGCATCCAAGCAATCTGCGTGTCATGACCGACTCAAGAGGTTACAACGGCATGAAAGATCGCTCAGCAACTATGACTTCTGCCACACCAAAGTCTGGCGAGTCCTTTGCATCTGTATCATCCTCTGGCAAGCCAACGGCGGAGTTCACCGAGGAGGACAGAATGTTCGACAAGATCTTCCTTGCCCTCCAGCAGGCCTCTGAGATGTGCATTCGCGTTCTTCCAGAAGTCCACGACAACTTTGTTCGCGTGATGTACAAGATCGAGAACAGCAACCTCGGCGATCAACTGAAGCGCAAATGGGCAGAACTTGTCCAGATGTGCGAGCTCGCCATGGCATCAGCAGAGTCCTTGAAGGCAAGGTTGTCGACCATCAAGTTGAAGGAGCCTGGTATCAGGAGCCAGCCACAATTCTGGAACCTCTGTGACAACTTTCTCAACGGCTATACCGACTTGGTTACCAAGGTTAAGGAGCTCAAATCCATGACCCCACTTTTGGATGTTAGCATGATTCACTTGCTCAGGCCACTCCAGAAAGTGATGAAGGAGATTGGCCACCACGTGCAGAACTCGCCTTGGCATGATGCCTTGGGTAACCTCGACAACGGAAGGGCTCGTGCTGCAGTGAACACAAACGGCATGTCCGCCAACCCATCTTACGGCGTCCTCTCTACACCACCAACCATCGCCCTCCCAATGACGCCCGCCACCGCCGCTCTCGGCCCAGCTGTCCAAGCTACGGTCCCAAGTCAGCCGGCGAGCGCGAGCTATATGCATCAATCCTTCCCGGATAAACCGAACTTCTTTGAGCGCGCGGATCAGCTTTTGGCGTCGGCGAATAGCTCTGCTTACAGCTCGGCTTTCTCTTCGAGAACGGGCACGATGACGAGCGGCTCCTTTGGATCCTCCTTGGGGGGGTCCTTCGGAGGTGGATTGGGAAGTGGGTATCCGACTATGGTCAGGAGTAGGGAGGAGAGCAGAGAGCCTGTTTTGAGGTCCAGGGCCCCGACTATGATGGGGAGGATGGATGGGGATGGGAATGATATCATTAGAAGCAGAGCACCAACCATGGTTGCGAGAGTCGATGGGGAGGGGGGTGATGCTAATGGATCTGGTGGACAAATGCCAACAGGCCAGAGGTATGGAGGAAAGGTCATTTTTTAAAGACATCGACGCCTATATGAAGTGTAGAGGATGGTGGTGGAACTATTATGAAGGGTGTATCGAAGGGTATATTAAGATATATCTGGGAGGTGCATACTGGAAAAAGATGAGACAGATGTGGCGGAGGATGTACCATCATTTGCTTTTGTTTTTAGCGGCGCGGCGTACGCATACCCATGGTGTTTGGCACTTGCTATTTCCTTTGCTTGATTACTAGAGATGTAAGTCTTTGCTGTAAGCTGGTCTACAGCAGGCTGGGGAGGAGATAAAGATGGTGGCGTTTGCAGACAGGAAAAGGCTAGGCTTAGATGAGGAGTTGCTTATGGCGAGATCACACAACCTGTAACATACCATGATATGGCGAATGCCTCTAGTTTAGAAGCGAATATGAAGACGATTGCTTCATTTCAAGCTGTCTAGTATTGATGTGACACCAATCTACAGTAACCGAAACGCCACCTTACCAAACTCCATGTAACCAGTAGAACCCCACCCTCTCACATCTCACCTCAACTCTGAAGGAATTAGCAATCATGCACTTCATCAATCTCCGTCCTCTGACCCCTCCCAGTTTACTTCCATACCACAGCCAATTGCCAAAGACTAACCCATAAAAACCGTCAGCACACCCCAATACGACCACCACGGCTCAGGGACCAAACAGCACAAGCGGCGCGAACTTCTCGCGGACGGAGTGGTTTACAACTACCCGTGCGGAAAATGCGACAACAACCAGTTTTGTGAAACGCCGGATCCATGCCCCTGGCTCCTCCTGCTTTCTTTCGGCGCCGATTCCTGGATGGTTAAGGCCAAGTATTTCTACCAGCAGCTGTATCAAGTGGTTCGGCTCACTATGCTCCTCGTTCCTCGTCGCCATGGGGCCCTTCTCCTGAGTCTTCCCAGTCTTTGTTCGTTTGGCATCCTCGCCGTTCTCCCTTTGAGTGTTATTAATATGCCCATTCATTGCCTCATAAGCACACCTCCGTTTCATCCCCTCCTTATTTCCCGCCTCGAACTCCCTGTCCTTCTTCTCCCTATCCGTCTTCTCCCTATCCGTCTTCTCCCTATCCGTCTTCTCCCTGTCCTTCTTCTCCCTATCCGTCTTCTCCCTATCCTTCTTCTCCCCATCCTTTTTCCCCATCCTCTCATGCACCTCCCTAATCCTAGCCCCCACCTCTCGACTTCTGATCTCAGATTCTTTGTGTTTTAGGGCAGACTCCATGAGTGACAGCATCGCTAACAGGCTTTGGGGTTTATATGCGTCTGGGATGATCTCCAGATGGGAAAGGACTTGGATGGCGTCGGCCTTTGACAATACCTCCAAGAGCTGAAAGAGATTGGTCGTACGGCACAAGCTGGCGAAGAGGGTTGGGTATTGATGCGGGGAGGCGGGTGGTGGGATGTAGAGGACCAGTCCAAGATCGGTTGGTGCTGGATCATCGAGAAAGGCGAGAGGATTAGAAGACATCGTTGCTACCAGCTTCCATCAGCTGAAGGATTGGTGCTGAGGACTAAGAAAGTGGTAAGAAGATGATGGAAGGTTTAGCGGGAGGAAAGAAGTGTCACCCGGACCATCAAGGTATGTGTGACGGCCTCAGAACCCAGAGTCCAGGGGTCCAGCACTGTGGCTAGTATTTAAAGCTGGCAAAGATAAGACGCTTGATGATGGTGGTCATAACTTCGTGAATTATATGCAATCTAGCACCTCTATGCTATGCACTATCCAGCCTAAGCGCCGTGTATGCTCCATATCCAGTTCAGCCCATTCTCAAATTTACATTTCATCCCCCCTCGAACTCCCTCTTAGTATAAGACTAGCTCTGATGGAACCCGGGCTATTCGGCTTCTCCTGCACCACAGCTTCTCTGTCGCTCTTCCTGGTCTTCCTCTGCCTACCTTCCCTCTTCACTTTACGGAAGCAGCACCCACACCTCCACTGCACCAACCAAGCCAACAACACAGCTCCCGACCCAATCCACATAAACGCCAACATACTCGTGCCAATCTCCGCTCTAATATTCAGTTCCGGCTGTGACTGCAGCACATTTTTCATAATCGAAAACAATATCGTCGCTAGCGTCGTCGCGGCTACACTAAACAGTGCTGCCAAGAACCCCACTGTCCCTATTGCGAAGCCTGTCCAACAGCTTCGTGTCTTTGGCCTCAGGTTCTCGCTTCGACGGAGCGAGAGGGGAAGGACAAGGAAGTAGACGGCTGTGAGTGAGATGCCCGCGAGGAAGAAACCGAACATGACATTACTAGCCAACTTAATCAGATCCAGGATGTTGACAATATCACCCGGCAGTTGTATCGTGGCACCAGCCAACAGTTCCTTAAGCAGGATGTCGACTGGGTTGAACCAGTACATATTTGTTGGCTTACTACAACTAGTAGGCTTCCCGTTGTTCTCAGAGTTGTAACCAGAACACCATGTCCAGAGACCTACTTGGTAGTAGTCGTGTAGTCCGATGGAACGGGCTACAGAGTTGAGGAAGGGGAGGTCGTCCGCCATCCCGCTGACCGAGGGAACGAAGATGTGGGTAAGGTCGATTTTTATGAAGAACGTGGACGGGAGGACGGAGGGGTTGATTTGTGCGACTAGGACCTGAAATATGCGTTAGTAGGTGTACCCTGGTGAGTGGACGGCAGGTGTCATGGTACTTACAAGTATTGTGAACACGATTGATATGAGGAGGAGGAGAATAGAAAGCAGGAGCAGCCATTTTCGTAGTCTACTCATAGTGGAAGCGCCTGAAGGTTTGTAGTCGGTTGTGCCATCGCCGGTGCGGGAAGGTGAAGGACTGTTGTTGTCGGGTGGGAGGGTTGAGGAGCCTTTGTATTTCTTTTCGCGGTGGAAGATGTTGCGTGGTTTGAAGCTGGGTAGGTTGGTCATGTTGAGTCGGTGTATGTAATGAGAGCAGAAGCCTCTATGGGCCGCAATGAGATAGCTGTAGACCTTCTTATCCGACGTGCGGGATGATTATAACGTCCGTAAGCAGAGCAATGAGGAAAGCTTGCGGGTCCATCGATAATAAGGATGCCACTTGTGTAGGAACCCCTAGTCTTAGAAGCCAAGATGATGGAAGATGAAGCTGCACAGCCTTGCCGAGTAATCGAAAATAAACTGAGTTCACCGACTTCACGGGGTTAACGCGAATAAGTTAAGAGTGGGGTTGTTAGGATTTGAACAGCTAGTGATGATTGAGCGATGACCGCGAGGTGACCGGTGACCGATGACCGCGAGGTGAACGATGACCGCGAACTGAACGATGACCGCGAGGTGTCAGCAGAGAGCATCAACATGTCACTCTCGTTTCAACGGAGCGGGTATTGCTTAGCCCAAGATCGACAAGTTCTGGGCCTACGTGTCAAACGAGTAATTGGCCCTGCTGCTCCTACTGTCGCTGTCTTGGGTGATTGACCATTGGGGCGGTGTAGCTCACCCAGACAAGGGCGTCGTCAGCGGCCTGGGCCACTTTTAGGCTGGAAGGGGAAGTGCGAATCATGATATTTAGCAAGTTAAACCTTGTTGGGTGGAGAACAAGGAGCTCTGCAAGACGAATCAAGCAGGGATCATCCCAGAATGGAATGGCTAAAATGGCGAGACGTTCATTTTTTGTTTGTGTCTCCACAGCAGTTTCATTTCAATCGACACTAAAGCCATCCTGGCAACCGCCAAAAAGTGGAAAATAGTTCTTATAAGGAGGCTTAAATCTTGCTTAATGAGGCTCAAATACTGCAGCCTAGCTTAGACAACTGATCTGGATTAAGGCATATGTTTTATGTACTGTAGCTGTTAATCTGTTTCAGCGTTTGTTAAATTGTTCTGTTTTCATTGTTTTTAAAGTTTTCCGTCTTTGGGACGATTCAAAGCCGCAGGACGTGACGTCAGCGCTCAGGGGTGGATGAGAGGGACAGGGGGGGGTCTATTCTAATGCCATGGGGCAACCTTGAAGCCACATTAGTGCCGAGGATGGCGAGGACGATGAAAGTTCGGTCAGAGAGGCAACACCGGGCCCTGCGGAACCTGCGGGGCATCTTCCTTAGACAATCATATCACTCCCACAGAAATCATCTCCGTGTTTCCTTAGTCTCATAATCTTGGTCTTATAATCGTGTTATTGCTTACGTCGCTGTTGCTCAGCGACACTACAGAGTGTCTACCAAGGGCGAGGTCCAGCTACATAAGGAATTACTACAGCGTCAACTTGCTCATAGTATCGCACACCAACAGATTAACCTAGAGCATTCTTTTAAATCTTCTTAAAGACCATTTTTACACCGGCAACGACTGGCGCACAACAAGATGGTTTCTCCACGCTACCTCCGCAAGCTCTCCCCTCTCCTCGCCATTTCTCTCGGCTTTCTCGGCTTTCTCGGCGCGACTCAAGCGCAGACGACGACAGACGATCTGGAAGTCACCACAACCAGCGATTCCTACGAATCCGGCACGTCAATATCATCCATAACATCTTCCGCCATCTCGTCCTCGTTCCTCTCCGTCTCCACAGACTCCGCCGGCAGCGTCAGCACAATCTACACCGCCATCTCCAGCAGCGACAACGACACCGAGACCGAAACCGAAACCACCACATCAAAGCCTCGTTTAATCCTGACTGGGTCCACCAAGGAAACATCTACCACAGTAGCACATAGCGTAAACGGCACCATCACGTCATCCGTCTCAACAGTATCCACCACCGAAAGCGCGCCGGAACCGACAAACACACAGCCATGTAATGGCCATGCCGAGTTTTGTAATCGCAAGTATTCAAACTTGACACAGATTGCTGCCCATAACTCCCCTTTTGTCAAGCCGAACAATGCCGCAGCCAACCAAGACTTCGACACCATCACCCAGCTCAACGACGGCGTGCGCATGCTGCAGATCCAAGCACACTACATCAATGAAACAATGTGGCTCTGCCACTCCGACTGCCAAGTGCTCAACGTGGGGAAGCTGGAAGACTGGCTGCGAACCGTTGCGGTTTGGGTGTATGATCATCCCTACGAAGTCGTAACTCTGCTCATCGGGAATGCCGTATACGCCAACGCGACTGATTTCGTTCAACCCCTGGAGGACTCGGGGATTAAGCAGTTTGCGTACATCCCGCCCAAAGACCCGATGGGAAGAAGTGATTGGCCGACGCTGGGGCAAATGATTTTGTTGAATCAGCGGGTGGTGATATTTATGGATTACGAAGCGCGGCAATCCGAGGTGCCTTATGTTTTGGACGAGTTTATACATATTTGGGAAACACCATTCGACCCGACGAGTAGGGATTTTCCATGTGTGATTGATCGCCCTCCCGACCTCTCTCCTGAGGAAGCTGAGCCGAGGATGTATATGGCGAATCATAACCTGAATACGGAACTTACGCTGCTTGGGAATTCACTACTGGTGCCGACGAGACCGTTGCTTGAGGAAACGAATGCGGTGAATGGCACTGGGAGTTTGGGAAAAGCGGCGGAGGACTGCTACGAGAAGTGGGGGAGGCCGCCGAATTGGTTACTGGTGGACTACTATGATGTTGGGAATGGGAGTGTATTTGAGGTTGCGGCGAAGTGGAACAACGTTACGTACGACAGCGAATGCTGCGGTATTCCTGTCAACGGAGGAGGAAGGATGGGTGTTAGTCTGGTGAGCGTGGTGGTTGCTCTTATGGCGGCACTCGTCTTGGTGTAGAGATAGGGATGAATGATTGGGAAGTGGCGTTGGCGTTGGATTGTCGATGATCAAGGATGAGATATGTTAGGATAGATAAGCGAGCATGGATGAGTGAGGCTCTGGGATTATGGAACCGAAATCTCATATATTCCCAAGGCATCATCCGCGCATCTAGTCTGGCGTGTTTTGAAAGGATTCCTTTGAAGTCTCGTCAAAGATGCGTAAAACGAAAGTGCAGCGGCTTTCAACTCACTTGCATCAAAAAGAACCAAATTACAAGTTCGCCTTCCAGTATGTCTTTCTTTAGTTAGTACCTCAAGGTGGCCCCCCTGCTTATCGACACCGATCAACCGGTTAATCAGCCTCAGCCACAACTGCATATTCATCCCCTTCTTGCGAAGCATGTATCGGAGATGCTGTCAACGGAAGGGATTATCATGAAGCCTATCTTATTCATTGGCAGCATGTCCTCTTCTTGAGAAGGGACGTAATCATCCCCCCGTTTGATATGCAAAGGTTCCCCGCATCGTAGAAGTTAAACAACAGCTTGCCAACTAGATCTTGTGGAGGCTGGTAGTCTTGTTAACATTTATCGAGCTATGCTGTTCTCAGCGAGACAATGGCGGGGTAACTATCCGTCAAGGTACCACCTACATTATCTTATCTTCCCCACGAGGCTCCATCCCGCTTATCCAGCGTCATGCTTGCAGTCCACCGATTCGCCAAGCACACCGAGCCCGCTCCAGCAGCGGTTCAGCCTCGTCGTGCGCTGCGACGCCAACAACCTCGAGAGCATCGCATTATCTTCGCACATTCCCTATCAAGCTTATTTCTCGGGCCTTTGATGGCACGCGTATCTTGCTAAAGAGACATTATAGAACGAGCCCGACGCAGCCATGTCGGTAATCCTTGCTACTGGTGAGTGGCTGTCCTTATAGTTCCTTCCCTTGCTTTTAAATCGACCGGTCTGGAAGTTTCCTGTTCGGCATATGATGGCAGCCACTATCCGGTTGGTGTATTTGTTTGGCGGCTACACTGGCAGTGCTGTCGGTGTGCTGTCGGTGTCCGTTGTTGTCCATGGAGGTTCGTTGAGGCCCGTCTTCAGCTTCATCCACAAGTGCATACTCGATGTTTGTCCCTCCGGTAGACAAGAAACCTTCGGCTGCCGCGCAAGATATCAAGCAGAGGATGTGGCAGCCGAGGCCGAAGGAGGAGATTGCGCTTTCAAGCGTGTCGAAGAACTACGATACTGACGAACAATGCGTGCTTGTTACAGCTGGCTATGACCATACCATCAGGTTAGTTCTCCGCTCTCTTGCACCCCGAGGAAACTCATCTCGGCACAGGCGCACGCCGTTCTGCGCATCGCAGTGGCAAAGAACCGCTTCTGACAATCTCTTCTAGATTCTGGGAGGCCCTCTCCGGCATCTGCTCCCGCACAATCCAACACCCCGACTCCCAAGTAAACCGCCTCTGCATCTCCCCCGATAAGCGTTTCCTCGCCGCAGCGGGCCACAACAACGTCAAGCTCTACGATATCAAATCCACAAACCCGAACCCAGTCCTCACTTTCGAGGGACACACAAACAACATCACAGGTGTCGCCTTCCACTGTGAAGGAAAGTGGATGGTTACATCCTCCGAAGACGGGACCGTGAAGATTTGGGAGACGAGGACGGGAACTGTGCAGAGAAGTTATGATCATGATAGTCCGGTGAACGATGTGGTTATTCATCCGAATCAGGGAGAGATTATCTCTTGTGATAGGAGTGGGAGTGTCAGGATTTGGGATTTGGCGGAGAACTCTTGCTCGCACCAATTGATACCCGAGGAAGACGTACCAGTGAGTTCGGTAACAGTCGCATCGGATGGAAGTACGCTTTGCGCAGGAAACAACAATGTGAGTTGCAGAACCACCCACCACTCTCCTTCTGTTGGAATTGGCGAAGCTGACAAGCAACCAGGGCAACGTCTTCGTCTGGCGCATGGAACAATACCGCGAAAAAACAACCCTCATCCCAATAACCCACTTCAAAGCGCACCAACAATACATAACCCGCGTCCTCCTCTCCCCTGACGTCAAGCACCTCGCCACCTGCTCCGCCGACCACACCGCCAAGATCTGGGAAGTCAAGGACCTGGACGAGCTGCCGCTCGCTGGTCAATACCCCATGGCACCACCCGGCCAATCCCAAAACCAAACCCAGATTCAAATTCAAGGCCAGGGACAAATCCAAGGACAAAATCCACAATACAACGGCGGTGCCCCCCTCTCGCCCAGTGAAGGAGGGCAGATTCAGGGACAGGCTCAGGCTGTGCCTTTTAAGTTGGAGAGCACGCTGCAGGGACATCAGAGGTGGGTGTGGGATTGTGCGTTCAGTGCGGATTCTGCGTATCTTGTGACGGCGTGTAGTGATCATTATGCGAGGTTGTGGGAGTTGAGTAGTGAGCAGATTATTAGGCAGTATAATGGGCATCATAGGGGGGCGGTGTGTGTGGCGTTGAATGATTATAGTGAGAGTAGGTAATGAGGGAAGGAGGGTTGGATAGGTGGTAAGGAGGGAAGTGGTTTATGGTGAACGGGAGCTGTACGTAATGAAGTGGGTAGGTGGAAGTTTGAGAGCTGAGAAGATGAGAAGATGGAGGCGGGTGGGCGCCTGGCGTCAGAATAGGTTCACCGCATTACATATTGAGGTTGGCATGTTTTCTTGCCTTGCGTATGGCAGTTATTGCGAGTCGACCAAGTCCGGGTCAATAAGGACTGACGTTTTCGACGGACGTAGGAAGTTACTTCACAGTATTGAGCTCTCCTGCTCGAATGACGAGGTCTGTGGATAGCCAAATGAACAACACAAAATCAAATAATCTATATTATAGCGGCACCCAGCGTCCCTTTCCGGGCCTTACGCAGGTAGAAATAGCGGACCCATAATTCCTGTATGAGAGACCGCCTCGCTTCCCACGAGCTTGACATGATGTCGATGCAGCTAGACTAAGTGGTGGCATCTGCCGACTAAGGACTTGTTGCCATCATCGGCTATCTTTGCGCCCTGTCGTAAATCGCTAATTGGATTGTCGGCAACTAGGGACCACTTAGCAGCCTCGACGCCAAACTCAACTTTCGAAACGTAGTATCCCTCGGATGAGTGCCACCTTAGCCACAGATTGAGTCTTCAGTACTTCCTATGGTCCTTGAGGCCTCCTGGGTACTGAAGTACCGTTTTGACTCTGTGACGAGTGGTCGCTATTTGGGGGGGGGGTACTCTTTCCGCACACACACAGATTCCATGGCAAATCCATCTACGTGCGCTCTGGCTTGGATTTCATGTTCTACCTCGCCTTTGATGTCAAAAACTACTTCGCAGGCACCATGGGCCCAAGTAAAAGTCTCTGTTCCAGCAAACCGTAATGTCAATACCAAACACTACGGTGGCTTCAGATGAAGCCGTTAACAATTGCTCGTGTCTTCGTTTGGGCCGACGTTGAAATTGGTGGGCTTGTCCTTTCGAAGGCGCCAAAACAATGCACGGGTTTTTCGCAGCTATTTTGCTTGATTATGAACTTGTTGCTTTGATCCCGTGTACTGATAGAACCTAACAAAAGTGTGTTGAGACAGCTCTTCCTGGACCTTCTCCACATGGTCCACGCCTCAGAACAGGTTGGTCGAAAACTTGCTTAAATTGGATATACAAAGCTGGTCGTGATGAACCCCATGTTGAACTACTCTCCTGGCTACCAAACTCAAGGCTTCGAAGCACAAAATTGATTGGTGACCGGCTACGTTATGCTCAAAACTCAGATTAGGGAGAAGAGCGAGCACCGACAGCTAATCTAGTCAAGCATGGTCCTGGCAAATCAATGGTATATTCATTTTCCTGTATCTGTCCAAGAGGTTCACATATCTAATGCGCAACCATCAAACTCCTCGTGTATGCACGTTGGATCTTTTCTCCTCCACATACGCCGATTATATATTCTTTATATGCTTAGTTAAGTTAAGTCCACTTGGTAAGCTTTTTCATGGATCCTTGCTCATCAAGAGCCTTGTGCATATCGAAAGACTTCCACAACAAGTGTGGCTCGTGGAGCCATCCGCGCTTAGCGCACTCAAACTCAGCCTTGGCAAAGTAATCCTCCAACAATGGGCGGTACTCTGGGTGGGCACACTTGGCGATGATAACACGGGCACGCTCCTTTGGAGACAAGCCACGGACATCAGCAAGACCCTGCTCAGTAACGATAACATCCAAATCGTGCTCAGTCTGGTCAACGTGGGTGGCCATTGGGACAATGCAGGAGACTCCGTGTGGGTCGATCTTGGATGGACGGGTAGATGGAGTGTGCATGATGGAGTACTTGGAGTTTCTCAAGAAATCGGCGGATCCACCGATGCCGTTGAGCATGCGGGAACCCATGACACAGGTGGAGTTGGCGTGGGCGTAAATATCGACCTCAACTGGGGTGTTCATGCCGATAACACCAAGACGCTTGATGATCTCTGGGGAGTTAGAGACCTGCTGGGCGCGGAGGAGGAGCTTGTCGTAGTAGTTATCCCAGTTGTCGTAAAAGCGCTTGAATCCGTCTGGGGAGAAACGGATGGAGGTGGCGGTAGCGAAGTCGAGCTTTCCGGAGTCGAAAAGGTCGAGGAAGGTATCCTGGAGAACCTCAGTCCAGACGCGGAGGTTCTTGAAGTTGGAGTCGGCAAGTCCACCAATGACGGCGTTGGCGATATTACCGATACCAGACTGGAGTGGGAGGAGGTTAGTAGGGAGACGGCCGTGTTGAACCTCGTGCTCGAGGAACTCAATGAGGTGACCGGCGATGGCCAGAGAGTTCGCATCAGCTGGAGCGTTGTCGGTGGTCTGATCCTGGTAGTCAGACTCGACGATACCGACGACCTTCTCGGTGTCGATTGGGATGTAAGTAGTACCAATACGGTCCTCTGGTGCCATGATGAGGTATGGCTTGCGGCGTGGTGGGTTGTGCATCATGGTAATATCGTGGAGACCCTCGAAAGATGGCATGGAAGTGTTGACCTCAATGATGATCTGCGGATTGTATTAGTCGCAGATTCGCCCTAAACGATGCGCATGCCGTTCCTAGGACTGCTATATTTGCAAGTTGCTGGTTGCAAACGCCCTAGGCGCATGCGCATTCGTTCATGCGTAATTGATTCGACATACCTTATCGGCCATCTGGATCAACTCTGGAGATGCTCCAACGGACGCACCTGGAATGATACCACCATCCTCAGTGATGGCAGTAGCCTCAACGATGACAACGTCGAGCTTTGGGCTTGGCTTATCCTTGGTGTAGAAACCCTACTTTCTGTCAATTCACGCTCCTCACTTCTGTTTCTGGCACCACCTACGTAGACAAGATCCGATGGAAACATGGACAAGTGCTTATCGAAGAAGTTGATGCGACCCTCGTTGATACCCTTGGCGATGTTCTTTCCGACCTGATGAGGCGATCTGCGTTCAATCATGTCGAGGGCGGCCCATCTGTTCTCAGTCTCTGCGCCGGAGGAAGCACCGACGAACAGAGAGTACTTCAACTTTCCCTGGAGGTTGTTCTTCTCAACATGGTCAGCGAGCATGGTTGGGATTTTCCTGCGATTCCAGTATTAGCTATCTGGTCCTGTCGCGACGGTTTGGCAGCCATTGGCGCCTCTAGTGCTGTTCTTGACGTACTTTGGATATCCAACACCAGTGAATCCGGACCATCCGATATAGGAACCATTTGGAAACAGCTTCATCAAATCCTCTGGGTGCACGACCTTGCTGTGCATGGAAGGGCGGCGCACTCTCGCTTTGAGGGCGGCCGAAGCAATAGCTGCACCAGACATCTTTATTCTCGCAAAATCAACTTTTGTATAAGTCAATTGAGTCTCTTTCGAGTAGTTGAAGCTTCAAAAAAGAGACGCGGGCGGGCACAGAATAATATCGCTCTAGGACCTCGAACAGCTTGGCGCTAGTAAACGCAGGAATGGAGACGATTACCCCATTCTAGGCTTGATTAGGGTACGGTAGGAATTGGAGAGGGCTGGCGAAGATGCAGTCCATTATCCGGCCGACATAACTGGTGGAAACGACGGCTAAAAATGGTGCACGGACTATGACGCCGCTAGAAAAGGAGGAAATGTACGAGGCTGAGGGAGCTCTTCAACAAAATAGTTGCCTTCGTCATTGGAGGTCCAGCCTTGTGAGGGGTGTCTGACGTAGTCAAAAAGAGAGAAATAGCCCGAATAAGCGCGATTTAATAACAGAAATGGAAATAGACGCCGAAAACAAGAATCTCGATATACTCAATTGTACTGCCTCTCCAATGTTTGTGCACGGCCACGCCTCTTCAGTGTGAAATTAGAGTTGGACGCACTGCCTGCCGCTCGCCCTGGATAATCGCCCGTTCTTTCTGATGCTGTATTGCCGGATCTCCGTTCACCCGCTTTCGCTCCACTGGCAACGAGAAACTGTCCAACTCCGGGCTGTCAACACACTTCTCCAGGGGTTTCCAACCGTTCTGCCAGCGGACACGAGGTCAGCCAAAACGTACCCCGACCTGCCTGAAACACGGATTGCTTAGCCAAGGAAGTTCCAAGCTTACCAAGACGGATGATTTGCGAGTCGTATATTGTGTAGAGATAAGGTAAAGTCCATAACGAAAAGGAAATCGCACCATCTTGACAGGTGTTGAACCTGCTTAGAAATGATCACCTAATGGCAACCATCCCATTCCTCCCGCTTGCGTTGAGCAGCATTCTCCACCACCACTTACTGAGTATCTCCTCCCATCTCACCTGAAAGCTCCCTTGAAGTCACACCTCTTACGCCGTTGACTTTGCCATTCTTGCCGTGGACTTTCTCCTCTGCCTGGCGCTTCTCCTCGAGCATCTCGCGGATATAGCCGTTCAACCACAAGCCCCCAAGCTTCTCGTCCATCTGTCCAGCACCGGCGATGCGTCTGCGGCAGTTTGCGGCACCACAGAAGCAATCGAATGGCTGGGAAACGAATTAGTAGGAGACAAGGGCATACGGGGATAACATACCTGTGCCATGTTCCACTCCGAGGATGGATAGAAGAATGTAATGTCCTCGCCCTTCTTGAGCCCGCGTGGACCAGCAAGGAAGGACATGGATGGGATATCCAGAATCTATTAAACTAGTTAGTTGCTGCTCCTGGTCATACACAAATGGAGAAGTGAAGATAGTGTTGTCAGATCTTACCTACTAATCAAGGACAACTGCCTGCTGGAGGCGCAACCGAGATAGAAAGGCAATCAATATGAGATTAAGGAACAGAACTTACAAGACTTGGGTCGCAAGAGTGGTTGATGTAGACAAGATCAGAGTTCAAGTTGAGGTGCTCCTTCTTGCCCATCTGGACAGTGGCATATGTCGGCTCGTCCGCCTTGGTTGCTGGTGGGAAATCGATCTTCGCATAAATTCCGTATGGTGCAACGTCGACCTTGGAGATCGACTTGGAGGTGAAAGCTGCCTCGTTGATGATAACCTCCTGGATCTCAGGGTGGGATGGCTGTGACCAGAATGGAGTGAGTGGTGCCATTGTGAAGGTTGGTGTGATTGTGAGGAGGCGGTCTATAGGTGAGCGAAGTTATAGTAAATTGATGCCAGAAAGCAAAACTGTGGTACCGTGTGAACTGTCAAGATGAGGGGCAGGAGAGACGTTATAAAGCGACCTGGCACCTAGCTTAAAGTCCGTTTACGAATCAGGGTACTCCCAATCGGCATTTTGCCAGCCTCTAAGCTTTAAGAAGTCCCATATCCCCGAGACCTGCAAGGTACCATAGCATAACTGAATCTTAGACTTTGTGAACGTGATATCGCGGGGAGATCGGGCAGAATCCAGAAGATACTGCCCTATAGGTTAAAACAGAGCTGACCGCCCATATAAGTGGGTCTGTTTTGTGCTTTGGTGGGGTTGCTTCCGTGTTTGTGACGACGCTTTGTGCCAATTGGGCCGAGGTTGCTCGGTGACAAGACTGTTAGCTCAAGGACGTTGAGCCTACTTTGGAACATGTAGGCACTTCAAATATATATGAAGCAAACTAGAATATATCTGTTTGAAGCCAATGCAAGTAATCGGTCTTGCCCGGAACTTGTGAACGTTGGCCAACCGATGTCGGTGAAGTGTTGGCCCATTCCACATAAAAAATATATTTTCGAGTTCCAAAATAACAATATCCCGTCGAAATTTCAACAATAACATAGCTGCAGAGGGCTATATAGTAGTTTGGTCTCCCTGGTCCGAAGGGTTTCGTTCAGAAAATTGTAATTAGCTGATAAAGCGATATGCTTGCTGTTCCATGATTCATATTATACAGTCTAAATGTGCTTCAACGCGTGGCCGTCCTCCATAAATCTATCATATTTGTACGTCGAAAATGCTTCAAGTTGGCTTCAAGTCTCTGGCACGGAACCAGCCAGGGACCTCCTCGCTTCCCATGCCACCTGTCAACTTCCGCTCTTCCTCTTCCCATTTTCTCCTTTCAACTTCTCGGCGAGCCATAAATGCTTTGACGAATTTCCAGGCTTCAATGTCTGCAAGGTTCCATGCCTCCACGGCTTTGAGTACTCTGTCTTCTTTTTCGGTTTTGCCCATCACCTTGGCCTTTTCGAACAACTTTCTCTCAACGATCAGCTCATCTTCACTTGGTATTGGTCCGTCCAAGAAATGCCTCTCTGGCTTCGGCTGCCTTTCCGGTCCTGAATAATATATTAGCACCATTTTAGTACTTGATTCGTAAGGGGTGATTTACCTGGCACGGGATTTCCCTGCTGGTTCTTTTCCGGAATTGCCTTGTTATCTCGCATAGTAACATTCTTTGGCAGTGCGAACCCAAAATGCCATTCAAGATCGCTTGGAATTTGCCTTTCGGCGGTGAACCACACTGAATGTCCCATTCCATGTGGCGATGCAACTGCCTCCTTGACCTTTACTAATCTTGGAAGCGTGGAAACTCCATTGCCCATGTTTAGTTGAGTAATCGTCCGCAGCCATGTATTGCGCTCAGTCTCACGGCGAATGTAGCGTATAGACATGTCAGACATCTGCGACTCCATCGATGCGGTAGTCCACGGGTGAGGAACGACGCCGATTGTGTAGGTGTTGGAGGTGTTCTTGAAATGAGGGAAGGTGCTCGTCTTCAGTGGATGAGAAGCGACGCAAGGTTTGCACTTCGGATTGTTTGGAGGACAGCTAGACAACATTGGAGAGTCGCTACACTGCGCTAAGAGAGCCGAAACATGAGCAGCAGGCTCCAGGATTGCAGTCATGTATTTCTTGATTGGCTTGAGAACAACAATGCCATTCGAGAAGAGCTCCTGCCAGGTATCGTGAAGGTGCGCGTTCATGAGCTCATTCAGAGACGCGAATCCTTTGGCCTTGGATATTTGCAGCTCCTCGTCGACAACTTTGTATTTGCTTTGGACGACTTCCTGCGTATAGTGTGCAATTGAAGCCGGTGGTGTCTCGACTTGAAAAGTGTCCGGCGTAGTAAGATCGTGGAAGTATTGACCCGTCTTCAGGTTGTGGGATGTGATGGCTGCTTGAATAGCTGCAGTAATGTCGCTCTTAGACCCGACATATAAGCCGTTTCCGAGGCTTTCGAATCGCACTGGCTTCTTGTTGTTTGGCCTCCTCAGATGTGAAAGTACTGGGTCGTCAAATGACCCCATTGGCAGCGTCAAATAGCAGCACAGTATGCCGCCATTCATATGTTCCCACGCAAGCCACCTTGATATCTCAAAGCTCAGCTCAGGCTTGACGTTCAATGTTTCCAACTCTTGGTAAATCGAACTTTTCTTTGCCTCCAGCGGACCCAGCACAACAGGCCTAAATCCCTTCGCCCACCAAGCCCTCCTCCATGTCAGCAGAATGCCATTATGAGCACTCTTGATCTCCTTGTCCTTCTCGAGCCCAGCATCGTAGTATGTGTATATCGGTGGCCTCTCAATCAGTGGCGGGAGAACAGCACGATCCTCGTCCATGGTAATCGAAGAAGAGTATGGGCTTAGCCAGCTAAGGCTCCCGTACCATTTGGAGTCGCCATTCGTGCTGTTGGCCTGCACCGGCGGCGCGTGTGCAGTTGGCGCAAAAGGATTGAATTTGCTTGCGCTGGGCAGCTTGCCTGCAAATTTCGGCAGCGTTAAGTGGTGATCATCTTTGAATTCGGAGAGCGTACGGTTTGGTGTCACCCTACTTGGTAGAGTAAATATGAGGGTGAGAACCGCGAGGAGCGCGACTCCAGAGAGAAACTGTTTCGAAATCCGTGGCGTGAATCGTGAAAGAGGTTTCCCCAGAAGTGTGTACGAATGTGTTGGCATCGTGGGCAACAGCCCAGAATAAAGTCTGAAAGTCTAGATGCTAATAAGAGGCATATATGAACCACTTATACGAAATGGGGCCTGGGCTTTGTAGAGCGCGTGGTTGTCGTTTCTTCCTTCTTGGCCCCGGACCCCTATCCAGGAGCTTGTGGAAGTGAGACAAGGTTACTTCTGGAGGAGGCTGGATATCGAGTGTCGAAATCGTGCATATGTACAATGTGTTTACAATTCTTCAGTCACCATCAAAGAAGAAGTAGGTCAGAGGCCAAAGAGGCGTATCAGCTGGCATTGCAAGTTTTAGCTGATCACTTGGGTGTTCCTATCCCCCTGCAGGCCGCACTGCCCCGTTACAATGATGTACCTTTGTAAATCCCAGCCCAGTGCACGGGTGGACGCCTTGGACACCTTATGGCTCCGCCTTAACTGCCAAGTCCTCCCGTCGTGGGTTAGCGGGGACTCAAAAAAAGGTCAAAACAACCGGGAACCGCAACGCCAAATTCCTTTTGTTTGGTCCATCAAAGATAAAAGCTGAAATCTGACGTCGCTACCTGACTCGAGTCTTTGAAGTTCTCAAAAATATCAGTCATGCTTGAATTACAGCGTAGGCTTTGGGGCGAGTTTCAGCCTTATTACATGAAAAGAGACCACAAGCAAGCACTAAAGATTCCCTATCAACACCATAAGTCGTTCTTTCATTACAAGTATCGCGTTGGGTAGAGTAGTGAAGCGAAGCATAATTGTGAATCTTTCAGAACTCACCCCACAGTTGTGGCCATATACGAGTACAATGTTCTGTGACTTGCCCTCAGACCAAAATGGCCTGGTGAATTAAAAAGATTCTAGTGGTGATATGAACAGAAACCTTTGCTTTAATTATGCGGTTATGTGGCTTCTGTTTTATAGCCGACTCTTAATGCTTTGGAGTCTGCCATAGCATAATATCATATGGTCAGCAAGAGAACCATAGATCTCCACAAGATGTTAGCCCACCATACTTTCAGGTAGTCACCAAGGTTGCACATTGAGGCCTACGTCGACCCACATGCACGACCCTTGAAAAGAGCCTCGGTTTTTTGGGCCAAGACCAACAGAACGGCGCCCTCAATGGCGAACGAGTTTGTGGGGGTTAATCGGGAATGCCAGGGATACAACATAGAACACAGCAACGAGCTCGCGCAGTGTTTCTAAAACATTCATTGGAAAACTAATTCGATGTGAAGTGTGCAGTCGCATCGATGGGTATCGTACAGAACCTGAGCAAACTGACCCCAATTGTATCCGCACTTCTTCATTCGTTATTGGCGATGATTCGTACTGGATGTATTGAGCGGTATGATCGTTTAAGTCGGCGTTGGCGACGGGGTTGATCTTAAGTATCCTGATATTCCTCCACCTCCAACCCAACAGTCCTGAAACACGCAGACACACTTCACAAGCAAAATCGAAGACCAAATGTCAAAGAAGCGTTCTCATTCTATAGAGCCTTCCAGACAAGCCCGATATTGCAACGTTTGGGAAGCAACCGAGGCCATGTTGCGGAAGTACAGACTTTATGAACTGGAAGTCGCTTAATCGAAAAGACCGAAGCCCATATCCTCATCGGACTCCTCCTTATCTGTGTCGCTGTTAGTCCTTGTCCCCGAGAGTGGTCTGCCTGTATTTGCTTACCCTCAACCTTCTCCTCCTCCTTGGCGGCCTCAGCAGCTGGGGCCCCAGCGGCGACGGCACCAGCAGCTGGAGCGGCACCACCTCCGGAACCAACGTTCAAGAGGAGGTCCTTGACGTCCTTACCCTCGAGGGCCTGTCCAGTGTTAGTCTTTCCATTCCTTCCGTTCATCCATCTCCCGCAAAATTTTGCTGTCGTACCTTGGCGAAAAGGGTGGTCCAGATTGGCTCGATGTCCTCAATCTTGGCAGCCTTGATCAATGTCTGGAGCTTCTCGGCCTTGTATGTAGTCAGTCTCTGTCTAACTTTTCTTCGTACGCGCGGTCGTGATCGCGTTACAGCTGGGGTTTTCATACGGTGATATCAACACCATCATCGGCCAAGATGAGAGCGGCGTAGGAGGTGGCGAGCTCGGCGTTCGACATTTTGAATCTGTAAAAGTCGCGATTAGGCTGATGATCACTAATTTCAATCGGCGCGACAACTTACGAGGACAGTGTGTTAGATTGTCGATATGGTGGTGCGAATGTTCAAGACACAAAAGTTGACTCGGGTTGCTATCGCAATTGATGTGTGCCCTAATCAAGTCGAGTATCCACTATCTAAGCGGAGGCAAGTAAAGAATGCCTGACACGTGAGGCACTATCCCCCCCGGACACTAATCTGGTTGCGGATAAGGGCGACAGTTATCGTCCCCCGCTCTATCCACCCCTCATCAGATACCGAATACCATGAGCTTCCAAGGCCTCAAACCAAATATAGACACTTCTAAACACAACTAAAACTCGAACAAACCTCCGAATACATTACGCAAAATCAAGCGATCTCATTATCACGATCTAAATAAATCCAATCGTCGCCATGACCGACACTCCAACACTTCAGCTTCCCTCGGATCCTCGGGAGCAGCCGATTCTCGATGAGCTGATGCTCATACGACATGAATTGGACTCATTGAAGAAGGACAGAACCACATACATCAAGTCTTCAACAGTGCTACCATTATACAAAATAGTAGTAGAGCAAGTGCGAAAACTGACCGAAATTCGCGAGGACCGTCCTCATGAGCAGAATAGACGTAGGTTCCTCTTGGGACGTCATGATTTACCCCACCATCGCTGACAGTATCCCCCAGTCGACCGCGTGCTTGACGGGTGCTTCCAACTGCTTTCGCTCTTCTTCATGACCATTGGCAAGAATAATGAGGCACCTGCGGCATACGCCTTGACATCCACCATTAAGAGGCTCCTCGATCATCTCTCCGAATGCCGCTTGTACTCCCCAAAAGATCTTAGCCATATCTCCCATACCCTCGAGTTTCTCGAGAATACCGTCGCCAACTCGGTGGATTCAAACTCTGAGCACCTTGTCAAACTCCTTGCCAATCGCATCTCTCTGTGTCGCCAATCATGCAGCACACTTCAGAACAACCTGAAACGCCTTGACCCTGGTTTGGCCGATGTTCACGAGAGGCTGATCTCCATTATCCGCTGCATATCCCTCACAAATACGAAGTCGAATTTCTCAAGCTCAGAGGTGCAGAGATTTAAGCAACAAGTGGAGGAGATAAAGACCGAGCAAGTCGATGGTCAGTTTGGGGAAGCTGCAGGAGAAGCGGAGATCCGGGAACTTTTGGAGCGCAGCATCAAATGGGCAGATATAGTCCTGGAGAGAAAGGGGGTCATTCCAGAGAACTTTAAGCCAACATATGATGTACTTGTTGGCATTAGAAACGAGCTGGAGAAACTCTCGTTGACTCAAGCATGGGCCTTGAGAGAGACGGACCTCTATGATTATCAGCGAGAGCTTGACAAGATTGACGAAGCAAGAGTGGATGGCAATTTTGTGGATGCGGAGGGAAACCTAGCAGAACTTTACGTGCAGCGCACGCTACTGTACTTGATTCGCAGGAGTTACGGTTATATCTATTACTTGATGGTGTCTTCGGAGCCTGTGTCAGAGGCAATGCAACCAATATACAACCAGCTTCAGACTCTCAAGAGATGTCTGGTCGAGGTCAAAGAGATGGGTGGCGTCAACTCCCCACGAGAGCTTTATCCATATAGCATGAAGGTAAGCATCTAGACGTTGACGATAATCACGAGTATAAGATGCTAACATAGACAGCTCAACTCTATCGACAACATGAAGAAGGATGGAAAGTTTATCGTCAATGGAGATATTCCAGAAGGTCAAGCATGTGTCATTGAACTCTTGGCTGAGTGCTTTGATCTGGCTTATGAGCTACGCCTTGCTGCAGAAGAGAATGAGGGAGAAGAGGAGGCCAAGGAAGGCAAGGAGGAGGAGAGCGAGCAATAATGAAAACGACGTAAACGACAATGCAAGCGTGGACTGGTTGACTGCCGGCGTGGCGTTCTGGCACGGGACTTTTGCTTTGGCATCTAACATACGGATGGCCACCTGTACACTTTGAGTGGCCACTCCAATGAGATGCAATGATGTATTATTGGCTATTCCGCCCCACAATGGTGTTTTAGCAGAGGGTAGCTTTGACTTAGAGAAATATCACGATGTCGCGACTAGCTCAGTCGACCAAAGCGGTGAATGTTTTGCATAATATTTGTGAGGAATGACTGCGAAGGAAACTAAAAGCACTATATTTCATGCCTCCTGTAAAAGCTGCGACGAGTTTTGTGCACATCTCTTGTTGATCTTTGTCCTTTAGTGACGATGTTGTGATGTGATGGTCGTCGAGTGGCCAACTCCCGAGGTGGCCCATGCGTAGATCCTGGACATGGCACCTACCAGCGAAAGGTAGCAACGACGTCTCATTAACACACTCAGACTTTACCACAACACCTTCATCCAAACATCCGCAACAGTCAAAGACACTGTATAAGCGATTCGCAATACACTAGAAACATCTTCACACCGACAGAAAACCTGGACGAGTCTTCGTTCGCCAGGCAGTGCCGGGGCCATTCAGGGCTATCTTGAAAACACCAGAAGGAACACCACGGGTGTAGCGACCATGAACGTGCTAATGCAGCAACTCCCAACGCTCTTTCCTCATCACCACAAATCGCCGAGACGCTCTCCTTCGGCTTCTCGTATGTCAAATTCGAGCACCACCACGGGCACGGCACTGCTGATTTATCTTGTCTCTCTTTAGCTACCCATCTCTCTGCAACCATGTCTGCTCGCAAACGCAAAGCTGGCGACGATTTTGATGAACGTTCGTACGATGAGGCACTTTCTACGTCACCGACTGCTGAACGACATATCGCTCGCCCTTCGAAGAAGTTTAGAAATAACGAACAAGTCTCCGACAGACCCCTTGCGTTGCCTCGACTCCTCGAAACACTCGACGCCGACTCGCTGCGGAGCGTACTGCAAGCCATCTGCGAGAAACATCCACAGATCAACCAGGAAGTTGTCACCACGGCTCCTCGTCCATCGATAGCATCGGCATTCGGCGTTATCGAGAAGTACCAGCAAAGGTTGCAAAATGCCTTCCCGTATGGCGGTGGAGACGGAGATTACGCATACAATCGTGTTCGCGATCAGCTTGTCCAACTTATAGACGCCATCACCGACTTTGTCCCACACTACCTTCCGCCAAAAGAGACACAGACGACTATCTCGCTCGAGTTTCTCGACGGGGTCACAAACATCATTCACCAGCTTCCAGATTGGGAGAGTGTAGGATATAGATATCACAAGGACAATGCGTATGAGGACCTCTCCAAAGCTTGGGCTCTGGTGATCAGCGAGGCAAGCAAACGTGGAGGTGGCTTTCAGCTGCACAATGGAGGCTGGGACAAGAAGGTTCAGATGCACAACCAGCGCAGCGGAGGACGCATGCAGGCAGCTGCCAACTCGCTTGGCTCAAACCTGGGCTGGATCGGGGCTGGAGCCTCGACTAGCAATAGTAATCAAATTCAGAACCCAGCCGACGACCAGAACTCGATCCGCAACCAAATGCGCAACGGAACCTGGGGAACCGACATTCCGGTGGGTCCATCGAGATGGTAAAGATCGAGTATCGGCTAATTCAGCAGTCGAGGCATCGATGATTAGCCCTGAAACTGGATATTAGAAGAGGTTGGGCGACCACGATGGTGTTTTTTTTAGCGACAGGATGGTCACCAGGATGGATTTTTAGCGATGGATGGGTGCGAATAGGCATTGGGAGGACAACACTAGAGAGCGAACTGCTGGATCGTACAGAAGCATTCTCGGACACAATTTCTGCTTGGTACTTTTCGGGAGGGTGTTCAATACTCAGGTGCAGGAAGGATCGCATCTTACGACCTCACGACCAACTGAGGAGATTTCCCATACGGAGCATGGGTTGCGAGGGTCAATATGAGTGTGCCAGGTCAAAGATCAACGGGAGTTTAATGGTTGATTCCGTCTACATAAGTCTACAATCTGGTAGCACAAGGTTTCTTATGTCATTGAGGCGATATATAGTCTTTGAGAGGTGTAAATAGTGGACCTGGAGTTGCGGGGTTCGACTTGGAGAGGAAACTCATGTAGCTAAAAGACTGGAGCTAGCACACATCGAATAGAAACCCAAGTTGAATCATCTATCGTTGCTGGCGCTTGAGAAGTCCTGTCTCGCGTTCCCACCAGTTGACGTTGAGGATAGCGTCAACTTTGATATTGGATTAGATTATGAGTTCTCTCGACCAAACTTCGCAACACTAAATTCAGCCAATTCAAAATCCGGGAAATCACTTATCTGCCACTTGACGGCTATTGATTTGCAAAACTGCCACGTTTGAGGACTTTGCTACCAAAACTGCCACCTCTCATCACTCCTCTCGCTACAAAACAGCAAGACCTTTCCTGAAATATATCGTCATAGTGCTAACTGGTTTGTGTCACTCACAGTCAATTTGACAAACGACTTACGGTTGCGGCAGAGCGGCGACGAAAGAAACTTCGAGTTTGGTAGCACCAGCGCCAGCACCTATGCTGTTCATCCACAATGTCATAGTGGTGATAGCAAAGTAAATAGAGATTCATGGTTGTTAACTGCTTAGCTGTTTGAAATTCAATTAGCATGTTAGTTATTGGGTTCTAAGGTTCTTGTTGATTTGTTTGGGTCGAGACTTCATGCTCATCTGATTTACCCTCGTTGCCATTTTTCGATGCTATTCAGTTTCGAGCTGAAGGCTTCCAGCCTGCTACCACTTGAGCCAGTGCTGCAGAAATGGGCATATAGATATTAAATGTTAGAAGGTAGCAATCTGGTAAACCTTGATACAAAGGGTGGAAGTTGGGCAATTTTCTGTATTTTTTACTACTCATAGTTGCCACGACTTGTCAATTGCCCCTTCTCGTGGTTGGGTACAAGTTTTCATTATCATTTGTTGGGAAGAACTTTATAAGAGTCAATCATGGAACTGCAGCTGGAAAAGTAGCTACCGACTTTCAGGTGCTGACTGCACTGCAAAACTGCCATGTTGTTTCTAATTCCGGTCCTGGGCTCTGGATCAAGTCCTATTAAACTGGTCCGAGTGGTGGCCTTGATGACAGCACTTTTCATCACTTATATGCTTGTACTCAACGCGAGACTTCACACCACTTTCTAAGATCACATCCAGAGCAACACAGATTGTTATCATCCTTATCTCAAAAACACCTTGGTAGATTCCCATCACCCCACATGCGCCAAGGCCTCACAACCCCACACCCTCTTTCGCAGCCGACGAACACCAGAAGGTTCTTGCTCTGCTCGCGCCTTCTCCAATTCCAAATCCAGTACCACATCCTTGTACCGTATTCTGTCCGAGCACCTTTGCATTACCGACGTCCGACCTCATGTTCTCCTCGTCTTCATCGTCCTCCGTCTCCTCCAACATGCCACCTAGAATCCCTTTTTCGAGCTTGGGGAAAGTATTGCAAGCTTCGAGTTTTGCGTCTCCTGTTTCGCCAGCTGTTTCCACGCCGCCGGCTCTTTGCGCTGCGGGAAGTGTCGCTGGTTCCAGACCTTGCTTGCCGAAGAGTAAAAGTCATCAGTTGAGGAGGATGTCGAGTCATCAGAAGCCTACAGGTGAGATAGCGAAGAGTGATTGGGTTGTTATTTTGCCAGATCGTGTGGGAATATTGCCCAAGAGGATGGAGGTTAGACCGTAAGTAATCATTCTATGGGCATTTGTTGTTTCGATCGAACTGAATCATGCAATATATTTGCGGCATAGCCCTGCTAGCGATATTGGTACTGATGGCGAATAGAAAGCATTTTGAAGGACTGAGCATCGGCATGGAGAGTGGTTTCTGGAGGGTTGGGGGTGAGTAAGCTTTCATGTTTGTCGTTGTTGCTAAACAACCCTTCCTTACTCTCGTGCTATTCGCATTAATATTGCGCTCAACACGGTCTTCGATGCGGATGTTTCAGACTTTTCGTCTGAGAGTTAATCTGCCGGCTGAGACATTTCTCAGTTGACCTTTAAAAATAAATGCCCATATATGTAGCTTCTCCATGCATATATCTTCTTTCTTAGCACTGCCTGCGTCTCCTGGTCTATACAAATGACACCGAGTCGGATTCAGGGCACGTGTGTTCGAGTGGAAGACTTTTGTTAGAGACGCCTACAAGCACAATCTTGCCAAACTGTATAATTGATGAAGCATAATCTGACCCAACAAAGGGGCAATATTAGAGGAACCAGCAAAGGAAGGCGAAACCATGAAGATCAACGGTTCCGCCATGATTGCTCGTGCTGAGAGCAGAGAGAAGCTCATCGAGGAGCTGAAGAAGGATATCTACACCACCGCTGGCATTTGGGATTGGGACAAGGTAAACCGAAACCTCAAAGCGCGGACTCCTTGTTATGTCTACTAACCTCATTCACAGGTTCAGATCTACCCCTTCAAAGCTGCGTTTTATAATGGAGATTAGGCAAGTGAGCGAACTATTAAAAAAAAAGAATGAAACCAGCGATATTTTGAAACTGATGAGCCCTCTGCCGTGCTTGTGAAGTGATGTTTGAACAACGTGACCAGCGTACCACCATCCTGTTCACGGTTCATTTACCCACGAAAGCACCGGGGAACCGACAGTGTACCTTCACGATGTAAGGTCAGGTCTTATGACGCGTGGCATTTATCTGAGCTACAACTTCAAAGCTTGCCCGCGGATTGCTGAAAGTTCCGCAACCTGTCCACCTACCCTCGAGCTTTGTGACAAATCCTCGAACGTGTACTTTTGAACCTTGAAACATCTCTGGTATGTCTGAAGCTGTCTCTCCGGCCCTGCTTAGATAGAGCTAATGGTCCTGTTTCAGCAAATTCGCATCTGAGCTGCCGACGAACAAAATGCCACTCCCCCAAATCGCGTTTGGCGCATTCGGCTCAGTCCTTACATCAGTACCAAGCCATATTGCAGAGACCGCAGCCGCGCCACCGTTAACGGCGCCATCAATGACACGACCTCGTCCCAAGTCATGCTTTTCGACGCTGCAGATAATGTGGTTGGGCAGATAAGAACCGTGTTGGGTGCTCTGAGCGGAAATTTGGGCGACTTCTTCGCTTGCTTGGACAGATGAAGCATATTGCCGAGGCAGACGAGTTGAAGGACAAGGAACTTGGAGGTGAGATGAAGGCCGAGATTGCTAAGCTGAGTGCTGAGTACAAGAAGATAGATATGGAGCTCACAAAGCTTCGTACGGAGTGCCATGAGAAAGACATGGTCATCGCAAGACACAACGACAACAACCCAAGCTACAACGCCATGAGTGACAGATTGGCATTGGCTGTGGAGACGGTCACCGTGTTGCGTGGACAGGTCCACCAGCTTATGGCTGAGACCGCGGTTGATAAGGCGAAGATCAAGATGCTCGAGCAGGGCCTGGATGGATATTAAATGTGGCATAGCGCCAGCGATGGATTGCATTACCCTAGCTGCCTTATGATGTCTACTATTTAGCCCAGAAAGCCTTCACAGCACTTCCGTTCTTTCCACCACTAACCATGACAGTCTCTATCCGCAGTGCCTTGTTCCCCAACAGTAAAACAACACTTTGCTCATCCTTATCCTTTGCCACGGGGACCGTCCACGCCTTCGTCCCCCCGCCATCATTCAGCTGCTCCATGACCAGTTTCTTAGTCTCTGCATCTTCTGGCTCAAAACCTTCTACAACACTCAGACCATCGAGCAGGCATCTCTTGCCTTCTCCTCCGTCAACACTTCTGATGAACCACAACTGCCCAAGCGCTCGCTTGATAGCTACTGCCTTCCTCGCACTCATGCCCTCACAGAGCTGCATATCATCCTTCTTGAATCTCACTGCCTCTCTTGGTTCTTGTCCGAGCTCAACCTCTGGTAACTCCTGCGCGCGCTCATGTTGGTACAATCCTCTCTTTAAGCCCTCAAGCAATAATTTTGCTGCTGGTTCGGCCAGCTCAGAAGTCAGCTCGGAGTTTGTGATGGTATCAGGGCGTGAGATCCGAAGGCGGACTCTGGCAAGGATGCGGCCATGATCGAAGAGCTTTGGGTTGAGATCTTGCAGCGTGATTCCAGTTTCTTTGTCACCATGTATGATGGCACTCTGTATTGGTGAGCATCCTCTTAGGTCCGGTAACAAACTTGGGTGGATATTCAGCCCTCTATACTTCGCTCCATTCAGAATCCTTGGGGGAACAAAGAGCCCAAACGAGACTGCTATTATGAGGTTGATCAGTTTATCTTCAGGAGGTGACCATCCGGTAAACGTGTCGCCCTCATATACATCCTTTATACCCAGCTCTTGAGCAACGGTTTTCAGGACTGGGATTGTGCGTTTCTTTAAACCACGTCCGGTTGCCTTGGCCGGCCGGTGAAATACTGATATCGATTCTATCAAGGATCGGTTTGCTAGCTGCTCCTTGTGTAATGCGCGGAGTACAGTGACAGAGAGCTCATCTGAGCCGCAGAAAAGGATGCGGAGTGGCTCAGGTGGTTCTGACCAGGGATTCAGGGGTAACGACTCGATGTTGAGGCTATCGACATTTAAACGACACGAGGTGGAAACCAACGTCCGTACTAACTGTTGCACTGATATCATTGTACCAAAAGACGCTCTGTTGACTCTTGTAGATGCGGAAAGTCGCCTAATGCTTATGACGGAAGCATAAGAGGTAGCCACGCCCACGTGACGAGTAGTTGCAAATGCATTTACGAAGACATATTTCGCCCTTACAACGCGACCGCCAACACCTGCAGACATCGCTAGGGATGTCGATGATATAACCTGTTTTTAAGTTCCGTAAGAGCTGTTCTCGCCAGAGTCTCGTGATCCTGATGTAGCTGAGGGCGGTGCTATGCGGTGGGTGTCACTACGTTAGTCAGTATTCTGGCAGCGTGTGAAAATAGCGAGTACTGACAAAACGGAAGGACCTTAAGCTCATTAATTACTATTAACGATGCCGCTTTCGATCATTCCACTCCCCTACAAGAAGCATCTGACAATATCACGTGTTTCGTTGTTGTTTCCGGGTTCCGGCCAAGTGGCTCCTTCCTTCATGCCATCCTCGCTTCTGACGGTGTCGTTCCTCGCGCTTATTTGCCGATTGGTTGTTCATCACTCGCCATTCCACTCCGCTGCCGATGGCGTCTAACCAGGCCACGTAAAACCTACGTCATTCATGGTATTTTGGCGCGATTGTACCTTCGAGGGTCTCGACATGAAATCCGTTGTCCGCGTCGGGCTAATATAGATACTCGCGCCTGCTATCTCCGACGACATGCGTCATCCTTCCCATTTTTGAGAGTGATTTGCGACTATTTCCACTCTCCAGTGCCTTCCAGGTTCACTGGCACCCTTAGCGAATAGTCACAACTCAAATGTCGCTTACTAGCAGCGACCTCCGCAGGAAAACAGTCCCCGCCCAGCTTGGTTTCCTGGCCATTTACAATCCGACATTGGAGGCGACAGAGGAGACGGAAGCCGACCAAATTGCCTACTACTCGTCGCCAGGGTCACGCAAGCTGAAACGCAGACCGAACGAAGAGAACAAAGTGTCCAAGGAGGAACTCGATGAGCGACTCAAGGCCATTGGCCTCGCCCAAGGCATGGTCAAGTTTGCGAGAGAGTTCTCCAACGGCAGGTCGATGGATACCATAGAAACGGAGAAGTCGAGGATCATACTCCATGAGATTGAGCCGGCGTGGTGGATTATTGCAGTAAGTCGAGCCAACAACTAATCGGTTGCCCTTGCGTTCTTAGGCTCATCCATTTCACAGTCCATCGATTTGACGGTTGTCACAAAACCTGCCAAAGGAAACTCTGATAACACGAACAAAGTTAACGGCGAGGATATCGTGGAATACTCTGCGAAAGATGTTAAACCTCCTGAGCTCCTACTGCGAAACCTCATTCAGGCGCACTCGACATTTCTCCTGCACCACGCATCTTCGATAAGCGCATTGATGGTACGCAATTTCAGAACCAAGTTCGTAAACATACTGGGTCGTTATTGGGACGAGTTCATCACAACTTGGACAGTCACTTTACATGGCAATCCTGCGGTAGCCATTTATGGTGGCATAAAATTGGCTTCCTCGGGAGAGCTTGGGATTGGCGTCGGCGAGGAAGATAGAGGCAGCGGCGAACGCGAGGTTCTTGAAGGCTTTGTGGGCAGAGTCGATGGACTTATCGATCTGGTCGTCTCGCGCTTTGGCGATGCTGAGGAGCTTACTACCGATAAGGGCAAGCAACCATCTCACCACATGGACACAATAGCGAAGAGCAACTGGCTCGGTACCGGGTCTGAACCAAGTGCGGATGATGGTGCCGTATTTCTCGGCGTCGGTGCGCTATCCAGAGACTCGTTACGCGATCTCACACACTGGATGGAGGAAGTTTACAGCTGGGGTCCTCGAGCATACGGTGTCATGGACAATCCCATTAACACTCGTCAAAAGCACAGAAAGACGAAGAAGAGACCTGAAAATAAGTGGAGTAACCGCAGCGAGCAGCCTATGCAGCAGCCAGAGCTGTTAAGTCGCCCTTCAGAGGCCAACACCATCCGACCATCCAGCAAGGCAGCGAAACAGCAGAAGCTTCGAAAAGGCAGCAAGGGAGATTTGATGAAGGACCGCGCGCTTCGACCGATGTCGCCTCTTCCGACCCCTCAAGAGCCTACCCTTACACAAGAGTCGGCCAACCAGCAAAGTCAGAGGCCTTCTTACGGTAGAGCACAGTCTAGCAAATCGAGCGACCACAGTGTAAAGGGCACAAGTAGATTTTCGGACTACTTTAAGCTGGGATATGGCACACACTGGTCTCTGACTGGCAGCTCCTACAAGGATGAGCATAGTTCTTTGCACTCGGTGAAGTCGCTGAAACCTCCTGTAGAGGAATTTCCACCTAGGCCGCTGGTACAGCACCATCCAGATTTCAGCGACTCTCCGAATGGCCGCGACAAGCCGTACTATCCACTTGATGACTATGTCGGTCACTTTTTGGTTGGCCTTCTTGGTGACATCGAGGCTGACGAGGGACAGGCCAGTAGTGCTGATGAATCTGGTGGCGATGGCAACAATCTCAGACTGGTCGTGCGAACTGTGACGGTCGAGCTGGAGCGCGAAAGTGATGCCCGTGCTGAGGGCGACATCAGTATTGATTTGAGCACTGGGGACGGCGATGTCACTTCCAACATGGGTAGCTCGCAGCAAACTGGCACATCTCACGCATCGTCTTTCGAAGCGCAAGACAGAAATAAGACGAAGAAGCTTCGTGTTGTGCTGTATTGCAAAAGGCCATTCATCTATACTCTGCTATTTGAGCTGAGGACGGAGTCTTTGGCTTTTCCAAGTCTTTACCGCTCTTTACATCATCAGCTGTCGCCCCTGCAGCGGCCACTATTAAAATCCACAAGCCAAAGGCTTGCGAGACCTCTCACATCAAGCCATGTCGCGGACGCCAGGAATCCGATTTACGATCTAGTTTGGGATCCAAAGTCTCTTGTTATCATGAGCAGCATTCCAAACATTCCACCGCACGGCCATGCATATGACAATATGCCGCCGTGGTCTCGCATGGAAGCATTGAGCACACATGCCCAACTGCTTAATACATATATCGATACCCGTTTTGACGAAAAGGAGCTTGAGAGGACGTGCAAGACAAGCCGCGCATATTGGATAGTATGGACACGAATTCCAGATCCGGAACTGCCAAACAGTCCTAAGCAGAGGCTACGGAGTATTGGTGAGAGCTCTGCTGCTACGAGCAGGATGTCTACTCCGGATATAGATGGCATGAGCCTGGGTATAAGCGAGCACAATGGGAGTATGAATATACCTGGCTCTATAAACCTCAGCGAGCAGGCACTACTGTCTCAACGCGACGGCAAGCGCCGAGGCAACAGCCCTAAGATGAAGAAAAAGATGAACACGAGATGGAGTGATAGGAGCAGGAGTCTGAACACCGGAAGTCTAAATCAAAGCTCACTGAACTCTGGGCCAGCACATCCGTTCCTTGAGCCTTTGAATCCGCTGAAGGAACATCTGAAGTTTGACAAGGAGATCTGCCTTATCAGGAAAGCTGGCGTAACAGGAAGGGGTGATGAGAAGCAGGGCCTTGCAAGAGGCATTGGGGTCGATATAAAACAGTACGTCGACGGATTACTGAAGATGATGAAGTGATGAGTGGGCGAACAAGGGGATGATATACACAGCGGCGGTTGTTTTGCTTTTTGTCTTTCGGGCACAAGTGCCCCAAGGATACATGATCCCTTTTTGCGGCTATCCGGCGGCGCGACACCTCTGGAAATCTTTCATGCGAGTTTGATATTTATGATTGTACGACAATGAAGAATGCGTAGAAACATTGCATACCATAGAGCTAGACGGGATGAAGACAGCATTGCCACAACTTCAGTTAATTGAACACGAACTGATATTTGTTTTAAAGACAATTCTACCTGCATTATGACTTCTAACTGCATCTTACTGGTAAGTACTACACCTGGAAACTTCGATCGATGTTGACCATAACCGCGTGCCGCTCACTCTTCGATTTTTAGGGTGATACATAGTCTCCAAAACGCAATTCCACCGTCATCAAATTCCAGAACCATACCATTGGATCCAGCCTCGTCGCGCCAAGAATAGGGGTCCATCCACCAAGGTCGAACAACTTCACTTTTCTGTCATGCATGTCAGAAACAGTGGCCCACCTATGTGGCCATTCATCGAGCGCGCTTATTAGCCTGCTTTATGCCCTTGACAGTTGACAGTGCGCTTGACGGCGGCGGAAGTGTCCCTCCCCCCCATCGGCGATGGTTGGCGGTGACATTGAGTGACGGCATGGGAGGGAGATGTGGGTTCTGCTCGTCATTGGGATGTATTTGCCATTTTGGCGATTTGGACGTAAGGCGGCCATCAGAAAATAGAAGACCAACTTTACATCGGGGGGTGCTTACGTAATGGCGTGGATCGCGCCGAACATTCGCAACTCAATATCATAAAAATAATGATCAGAAAGAAGTATGTTTGGAATACAATTTTTCATTTAGCCATGCAGTGGAGTTTCTTTGCAACTTTCGGAATTCAATTCACTGCGTGCTAGAGTTATTACACAAGCTGTTGCTAACAATACACCGTGCTTCCGATGGCAGCAATGACTCTTAGCATTTGACTTAGAATTTCATGGCCAAACAAAACTGCTTGCACTGGTTCGCCAAGAGCAGAACACATACTGTGGCGACGATCATGAGAATTTCCTTGTGTTTACCAGCCCCGGGTCCTGCTTCAGCTGCGACATATATACACATTCCTAAGACAGACTTGAAGCCGAGCATTTCTATCCGCATACTCGAAACAAGAAACCAAACCAGTTAACACAAGCCGCCCAGGTAGTACAACTAGACTACTCTGTCGATGCCAATATGCTCGAACCAAACGTTACGAAATAGCAATTCAATAAGCGAAATGAATTCATCATCATCAGGAGCAAGACACCCTCTTCAGGATGGTCGGGAGCTCCAGGATTATTGTTGCGAATTTGCTCAGTGTTTCCAGATTTTTGCCATTGCCATCATCCACTCTTCGGTCCTGGTCTTCCTTCGCCATCGTTCCTTCCCCATTCATGAACTCATCGCTCGTTTCGTAGCACTTTATTAAGATAATTTGTGAGACCAAAACATCAAAAACAGGACAGATGGCCGAGCTGGTTATGGCGCCAGGTTAAGGTCCTACCTTAATAACGTAGTTTACTACAACCTCCTGGTCACGAAAGTGGCGTGGGTTCGAGTCCCACTCTGTTCATTATGTTTGAGTTCTTTTGGTCTAGCAGGTGCTGATTGATGGGGTTTGTGGAGACGGTCCCAGAGCCTGGTTGCGCTGTGGTGGGCTAAGTGGTGGACAATGCCGACCTTGTTTTGAGGTTCACTCCGCCAATTGAAAATATGTTAGCGCAAGCTCGTGAGAATAAAAGCTTCTCAAAATGCATGCCTTCCCAATCAATTGACGAATGCCGGTCAGCAGAGAGAATTGCTTTGTAAAACATAAATTGAATGGTTAACCATAAGCGGCGCTGATGTGCAGTTGCAAACAAAACACTCTCAGCAACCAAGTCCCCATAAATCCTATCATGGCCCCAAATGCAGCTGTAAGGTTCTCTCATCCACTTATAAAAACGCAGCACCTGGTGTCACGTCCCTCTCTTGCTGTCTCTGCTCCTCGATTCTCCTCAGCCACTCAGCTTCCTCATCAGATACGTTCTCCTTTCCCTCCAAAAAAGTTCCGACACTCAAGCTCCCATTCCTTTCATGGCTCATCCTCACCGCCCCCCTTCTCGCCGGGCCGTCCCTAACCCGTCCACTTCCCAAATCAACCGGTCTCGGACTCAACGGACTCAGTGGGCTCACCACACTGACCGACTGCCCAAACCGACTAGAATACGGCGTAAGTACACTCGGCCTCGTGCTGCCTGGCACACCAATAGAAGCGGAATTGAGTTGCGGAGACTCATTCTCGTCGTCGTAATGGATGCTATTCCCATGGCTATCCCTAAACGTCGGAGCGGGAGAGTGGCGCGACGCGTCCGCGTCTTTGAAGCGGGCGGAGGTGGTAGAGAGCGCAGGACTGTTTTGCCAGCTGGGACGGTTGGCTACGCGCTCGACGAAGCTTTTGAGGTGGAAGGTTGACTCCTCTGGGCTGCGGTAGCCGGCCCGGTAGACGCAGGACCGGCGTTGAATGAGGTCGGGTGTTTGGCCGCCGTAGTTGATGCCGAAGACGTCGCGCTTGCTTTTTCTTGAGCTTCGGCGCGAGGCGAGGGTGTTCTCGTCTGCTCCCAGGTCGGAAAGAATGGAGCGCTCGAGGGACTCATTTGTGAAGCTGCGCTCAGGGATGGCTGGGGAGTCGGATGAGAGGTAGGCCCCCAGAACTTTCGGGCTTTTGCGGCTGGTTGCACGGCTGTTTGTGCGACTGGAGCCACTGAAGAACGGCGATGATCCAGGCCCACGACGAGTAACGGGGCGTTGCAAGTTCAGCGGGCTCTTATTTCCACGCTGCTTTGCCGAAACAAGCGGTGGAAGCGGGCCTTCATCAGAGCTTGAAGCCACCATGCGGATCGTGTTGCCAAAGATATCCGTTATATGTTGCGGTGACATCAAGGTAGGGTGCACTGATGACTCCGATCGCGGCAGTTCTGGTTGATCATAATCAAGATCGGAGTAGAGCACATCCGTATTCTCCGTTATCCCGCTCATCATACTGTTTGCCCGGCCCCCTTTGATACTCTTTCTCGGGCTGGAGGGAATAGTAAGCCATGACGTATCGCTGTCCACAGATTGCATATTTTTGCCGTGAGCACTGAATCTATGCCTCCTCGGCTCATCAAAAGTGCCGTTGCTCGAGACGGATGGATTTCTCCTATGGCCGATGCCGCTGAATCTCTTGTGTAGACTAGGCATACCTGATATCGAGCCTAAGTAGTTTCGAGTCTTCTGACCACCGTATGCAGGAGGTGGTTTCGATATACGGTTCTGGCCATAGTTGTGTATATAATTCCCTTCTGGAGTGATCTGAATGCTGCCGGTGCTATCCTCTCGACTCTCGTCGCTGAAAGTGCGAAACGGCTTATATTTCCATGACGCCCGAGGTGGTTTCTGTGGTGTTTCTATCACATGTGTCTTATCTGAGAAGTAATGAGACATAGGCCGTGCCTGTGAGTCCCCACCTGCCGAGTCGACTTGATCGGTTGGGTAAGACCCGTATGCAATATAGTTGTCCGAACACGACCGGCGCAACTGATGTTGATGAAGGTAATCCGAGTCTGCCACGGAGAAGGTCGATGAGCGCCTATCCTGACCATACTGACGGCGGGTGCGGACGACAGTGTCATAGCTGTCGCCGTGGTACTGATGAGTTTCTAAGCCATAAGGCCGCTCGAAAGATCCCGAGTCAGAGCTCAGGGGTGGTGCTTGATCGGTAAGTTGTGGCTTGGAGATATCCTCCTTCGCTGGGACAAAATGTGCTTTTTCGATGACACGGAGATTATTCCGACGCTTCCAACAAAACCAAATAAGCAGAGCGGCGCAAATGAGAACGACATTTGGCACGACGGCTGCAATGACTATTTGCGCTGTACTTAGACCTTCCTGATGTTGAGTCTCAGAAGCAGCTGCGGCAGCTGTTGTCGATGTTGCGGACTCAGAGCTAGCACTCGTCTGAGCAGGCCCAGAAGAAGACTGCGCCGAAGTAGAGGTAGCACCTGCATATGATGGTTGAACGACATTGATGGTGATAGTATTTGAGTCGGTCGCTCTCTTGGCCAGTGGTGACTTCGTAGTGGCGCTCAAGGTAATTTTAATTCTGGACTCTGTTGCCGCATCTGGCACATCTCCACTGAGCACGAACGTCTTTGCATCATATGACAGCCAAGAAGTCTCCGGCACAATGGACACTGATACGTCGACTGCAGATGGGTTGGCAAATGCTGTGCTAACATTGTAAGAAAACTTCTCGCCAATGGTGGCGTTTAGCGCTGGTATATCTTGGTCGAGAAAGATGTTGTTGGACAGCTGTATGGTAATAATCGCCGAGGCAACATCGTCGTACTTGTCCTTTGCTGTTATCGTAACATTGCGCGGCGAAGCGTCTTTTGGCGGTGTTCCTGAGAGTGCAAAGGTCTTCGAATGAAACTTGAGCCACTCCGGGCCATCACTCGTGACGGAGACTAAATCCGAATCATCTGGCTGCTTCCCATCGAGCAGCAGCTTCCCTCTCAACTCTTTGAAGTCAATGGCTTGTCCGCCGGTCGCATTGAGCTCTAGGAACGAGTCGTCCCAAACCAGTTTATGATTCTGCACCACAAGGTAGAAAGGTATTGACGTTCCGCGGAAACCAAGAATCTCTGACGCAATCAGTTGAATGCCAAAGAGCTCTGGTGGCTGAACAAGTGAGCCCGAGTCCGGCGTCTTTCCTGAGAATGCCATTGTCTGCGGGTCGAAGTTGATCCAGGAGGGTAATGGCGCATTGCCGAGTGTGACTGCATACTTATTCAAGCCTGACTTTGCGCTCGATTCGAAAGTGCCCGAATCAAAGCGAAAACTGAAGTCCGTCGATGGGTAGAAGAGTAATGAGTTCGGCGCTGAGTAGTCGCCGAAATTCTCGAGTTGCTTGCTTAGCGGTACGGCGACTCCTGGTGCCGGGTCCGTAGAGACGATCAATGTCGAACTCATAGTGACTGAGCCGGTGCTGTCTGAAGCCTCGATGTCCAACACGGCCACCGCATTTGACCCATCCTTGGGCGTTCCAAATAGTGTTCTTGCTCCATTGTCCAGTGACAGCCAGCTAGGGCCGCTTTTGATCTTGTATGAAAGTGCTTCGTTTGAAGTGAAGGTTGATGGCGAGAAGGTGAAGCGAAACGGTTGTCCGACTCTCGCGACAGGCGGTACTTGCGAGTTCAAAGGGAAAGTGACTGTTGGTGTCGCCAACGCCACTGTGGTCCATATCGCAATGCATTGAAGCGCTCTTTTTACGATGCCACCACCATTGCCGCGCTCGGTAGGGCGCATCTTGAAGCTTGATCGCCGATGCTCTTCGAGGTCGTTGCTGCACTGTCTCGAGATGTTGACGACAAAAGAATGTGGAGCTTAATGAAGCCGATGATGCAAGATGAAGCACGAGTTGTAACGAACGACAGCAAGCAAACTGGCAAAGACACGATGTGGAAGGTAGAAGACGAGAATACTCTTCCTCTCAACTCGCGACGCGATTCAAAGTCCAACCACATCTCAGGATGACGCGACAGGCCTTTGTTCCTCCTGGCCACGACTAGTAACATTTCTCGAGGAAGAAAAGGCGAGAAAGTGCGAGGCTGTAACGCGTTTTAGGCATTTGGAGTCGTGCTGTGGTGTTGAAGAATGTTCGGCCTTAGTCGGCGAGCAAGGGAGCACCGCCAGGGATAGATTTGCAGCACTGCCGCACCACGGGAGAATCGGCTTGGGTGATATATTGGATATGCAATAACTCTAGACTTCAAAAACAGCTTTTTGGAAAGTCCCTTAGTCGGTCAGGAGAAGGTTCGCTGGCATGATGAGCTCCAGAGCGCCTGGTCCCTAGCGACATTGCCGACGGACGCCAACACCGTGCCATCGCGGCTGCAACTCCGCTGAGAAGGTGCATACAGACGTAAAGAAAGCGAATGTGTTAGGGTTGACTGAGTTTGACATAACTGAGCATTGAAGAAAACGGCTGAAGTCGTATTGGAATATCGCGATAGTTTGTGTCGTTGGCGACGAGGTTGGACGTTGAGGCAAACATTGCCGTATCGCCGCCGCCGTCGCCGCTAACCCAAATTCTGCCATTTTGATATTTTGCACCTGCCGACTCATGTACTGTACCACCAGTCACGATATCGTCCTTATCGCACAAAAACCTCATCAACGGCTCCGAAAATACTCAGATATACATTCCCGGGCGCAACACACCACCTTTCCATAATCCTTGCTTCACTTTACGAGACCTGTGGTCCAGCCAAGAAATATTACATAAAACCCGGCATCCAGGGTCCGCCAAGACCAAGATCTCAAGATGATCGGCCGCGTCGAACGCTCCCCGTCGCCAGAATACAATCCCCTAGCCATCGGCGACGATACTGATTTTGTTGCTCTGCCGGTTTACAAACCGGTTGGCACACAGGAAATTGATTTCGATGGGCTTTTGGGTTCACACAATGGACCAGTCTTGAAGTTGTTCGAGGACCTCTCAAAAGGATGTGGAGGCCAGCTGTGGCCCGCGGGGATGGTGCTTAGCAAGTATATGCTAAGGGAGCATAGAAATGATTTGGAAGATGGAGTTGTGTTAGTATTTTCCGATCTCACTTTTGGTCTGAGACACATCGACAGCTTGCACAGAACGTGACCTTTACATGAAGCTTAACTGACGCTTCGCAGGCTTGAACTTGGCGCAGGAGGAGGACTTGTAGGCCTCGTTGTCGCCTTAGGATGTAAAATCAAATCACCACTGTACATCACTGACCAAGAAGAGATGTTTGCTTTGATGGGGAAGAATATTGCATTGAATGGACTGGAATCACGTGTTGTGCCTTTGATCTGGAACTGGTACGTCAAGCTTACATTCTTCAGCCATTCCTCGCCTCCTGTGATTTCAATATTGAAACGATCCTTCCTTTCAAGTGCATTCTTCGAAATGGCCGAGAATAGCCTTGTCCACCTGGCCACGGCTTTACCTTCTAGCCATCGTGTATTGTCGAGCTAGCCACGACCATTCTAGCCATCGCGATTTTTGCTAACACAAGCAAAGGGGCGAGCCTCTTCCAGCAGAGCTCCAGTCCAACCCACCAAAACACATCCTTGCAGCTGACTGCGTCTACTTTGAGCCCGCTTTCCCATTACTCCTCCAAACGCTCGGTGATATCCTGACCGCCTGTGCTGAGGCTACCATATACTTCTGCTTCAAGAAGCGTCGTAATGCCGACAAGCAGTTTATGAAGCAAGCGAAGAAATTGTTTGCTTGTGAGGAAATTGAGGATATCGATAAGCCGGTTTGGAGCAGGGAGCAGCTGTTTATGTATACTTTTAGGAGTAAGACGAGCGGAAGTAAGAGTGAGAGTTCCGCGAGTAGCATGGTTGGGAGCACGGTGGCGAGTAGTAGGACGAGTGTTAGTGGTGACGCTGAGGAGAAGAACTAGGTGGCAAATCGAAGTGCGGAAGAGCTGCTAGATTTGACGATAGATAGGATAGAACTCGCTAGACGTATAGACAGGGTTTCCTCCAGCTTGCTTCGAAGCAAGCATTCGTAATTGCCAGATACCTAGTTGCCAGGTAATGCTGTCCAGAGGCAATTTGTGGTCGTTTCAAGCAGACGGCAGGCATAATCGGAGTCGACCTTATAGCTCCGAGAGCTGCCGTTAGTTCTCTGGTGCTCGGAAGCCATTACATCTACTCCATACACAAGTAACCAGTTTCTCGACTTTCGTGTCTTTTTCCTGCTTCTCAATATTCGCTTCATCACATAACGCGGGTCTCATAACACCAAGCAACCTTGGGGGGTCCTGGGGACGGCTAGCCCTCATGCTCTCATGAGCTTGCTCTTTGCCATTTCATGCTGCACAACAATTATCACACAACAGCCACAAAACACCACACAACATCACACAACGCACTCAGCACGCACAATCTTGCTGGCTCATCTCTTGGCTGCAACCTGTTATCATGCTCTGTTTAGCAGATTGACTACTTACCATAGGGTCACGCCGTCGATTTGGCATGGTGCTTGAGTACGATTTCAGTTTTCGTAACAGGCCGTGACCCGGCTTCCTCTATCACCATAAACCCACGGCGTCGCTCTCTTTGGGGGCCGAAGACAAGCATTGAATATTCGGTGTTCGGCTACCGATGAATGTCGGTCCGAAGCGGGTAGCCTGGCTCAGTTTCAGCCCGTCGATGTCAGCAACAGCGCACTCGATTTGCTTAGGAGAGAGCTTGGACCCAGCGCGGCCAACTGGTCATGGATAGCATGCCCCTTGCACATTCATGGTGTTTACGGCGCGTGAGCTTTCCAACAGTGCCGTGTCGTGGTAGGTTATGAGTAGAGAATTTGGCATTTGTGTAACTGTGTTGCAGGCCATGAAGATGAGGGTCAAGCCGAAGGCCAGAGGCACATTCGAGTTCACTTCGATGGCCCGGTGGGCCGATGGCGACTTTCTGGCTCGATATCGTGTCCTTTTTAACTTTGTGCTCTCATTTCGACCTTATTCTTGCCGCATTTAGCATGAAGTCGATTGGAAGATGGAGCTCTGAAAGCCATGTAACCACGCAAGCCCAGAAGGCATGTCTGGGAGCGTTCCCGATGCCAGGGCCATGAGTTCTGGTACATGTTTGAGTCGCCATGCAGGTGGGCGTTGTCGTTCGATTGTCCCCATAGGTGACACTTTCTGCCTCTGTTGTAGGTGGCTGTAAGGTACAGCCATGATTGGTGTTTGCTAGGATTGCTCTGCGCTCTAACCGATTGACGTTCGAGAAGCCTATGAGATGACTGGATGCGCCAATCTTAATGCCATTGTTGTTAACTGGTTTTCTGCAGCTCTCTGCCAACCGGTTATTTCGACGACGAGGAGGGACATGTGTTGCTTGTGATTTGTAAATTATAGCTCAAACCTCTCGAATTTGCCATGAGCTGTACTGACTCTATCTCGGAGCCATAGGTGCCAATGTCTTCGGTGAAGGGCTCGTATGAAAATTTCGCGTAACAAGGGGCAAGCACAGCCGTCTTACTCATGGTTTTGGTCAACTGAGACGAGCTTCATGAGCACCCAGGGCCAAAATATCTTATGCCAAACTGAAGATGTCTCAATCAGCTCGACAAAAACGGACTTGTGCTTCGCGGAAAGCCCAACTACCGGAGTGACACCTTATGGTAAGTGGCCTTTCTATTTGCCATGAGTGCAATAACTTGCTGATCGGAGATGAGGTCAGAGCTAGGGAATGAAGTCCAACTATTATGAGGACAACTTCACCCTCAGCAACCATGCTGCCAAGCGCCTACCGCCCAGTGGGGGGTGGGGGGGTTATCTGTCTTTGAAAACTTGCAAGAGAGGCTGGTCAGCGACCAGCGGAATCTGACTGCTGGGAAACCGAAGAAAGCTAACCGGTTTACGAGCTCAAGACAAGGCATGGCTGTCGGCCTATGCTTCACCCAGCGCGAATATAAAGCACCGATGAAGCAGCAACTAAACGGATGCTTCTATGAGCAGCCACTCCCCACGGGAGGTTAATGACTTTGCAACGCGCCAAAGGCGAGAAGAGCTCGGCTATGGCGACAGCGGTCTGGAATGCAGCATTGCTCCTCTGCTCATATGCGGCAGCAGCAGAAGCACCATCGACGCGCAGTGCAGAGATGGCATGCCCTTCTTTTTGAAATTCTGCACATAACACAACACCAGACAAACAAGACAACGACCAACATAACACAGCGCCGCACAACGGAAGGCCTATAAGGTCAGTTGCTGCGAGCGTATGCGCCACCAGAATCAGGAAACCGAGCAGCATTCAAGGAGTCTATTGTTGAACAGTCACATGAGATACAGAGAAACCGCATTCAACTCTATTCATGGATATGCCACTCGGCGGAAACAGGAAGCACAGCCATCTTCATTAGAGGCCATCTATGGCACGAAGCAGCCTGATGGTCCATGTCCTACCTGCAGCTCAGCACACAACACGACCCTACACATCATCCGCACCATCGCCGTTGCAGTTCCTCCGACGGGATTTGCTGTGTTCGTGGTCTTCGCGTTGCAAGGCCGACGGCCATCGCTCTCGCTGGGACTCGCAATCTGGCCTCTGAGACAAAGCAGTTCCCAGTTGTCGTGATGCCGCCCGTGCTTCTAAGTGCTGATGCTGACAGCGGGATCTTTCCAGCGATGCTCAGTGCCCATGTCCGTGCCGACAGCTCGTGCACAGCTTTGTGATAGTCGCCATCTTTTAGTGCTGACAGCTTGTTGACTCTCAAGTCTCGATCCAAAATCCTCGTCCCTCTACCCGATAATTCTGATGTCTCACCCATCTAGACTTCCATGTCGTTGGTCAGTTTCATCGCCGGAAGGGGCGTGGGATATGCTTTGATTGGCCAATTAGCGAGGAAGAGAAGGAGCAGCACATTACTGCGCATGAAGTCCACACGAGTTCTGAATCATGTGATGGAGCTATCCTCTTTTGTGGATTGGTATTGTGCGCTCTGAGAGGGAAGAGCGGCCAACTGATTTTTCCTCGAAGAGCTGATTGCGAGACTGGAAGCTGCTGAAGAGTTGAATTCAGCGGCCCGCGATACGGGTGGGGAGACGAGGCCGTCTAAGCCATGCCGTTGTCAAAAGCCGGCCGCCGCGAAATTGAGCTCCAGTTCTTCCCATCTCTGTGGTCCACATTGCCTAAAGCGAGATTATCAGATCGTAAACCCAAAGTCCATCGCGACATTGAAACCCAGATTCTAATTCATGGTGGAGGCGTGTGGGGACGCTGGAGATTGAGGTGGGCTTGGAGCTCGGTTCCCTCTAGTTTCAGCCAGATCTCATGTATCCATCCCAAACCATCTCCATCTCCGTCACAGCGCCGTCTCCAGCCAACTCTACGTTAGCTGTTCATACTTTCCCCGAAACGCCTTAGTGTACTCCGTAGTTAAAGTAGATCGCAAAGCCGCTAAATAACAGTTTCATCTGCCTGAGCTTTGAGGTTTCAAACGTTCCCAAATTCCCAAATCCCTGGTCGTGGAGCCAGGATACCCATGCTCTCGACGACGCCTCCAGAGACCAGCCAGGATGGGAAACCATCACGGCCACTCCCCCGAATATCACCTCATAACTGGCGCGATGTACCTCCGCACCTTCAACCGAACTGCGCGGACAGGGTCTTGACAAGGTGCTAAAAAAAAGGGGGATTGTGATGAAGTATGGTTCCCGGTGATGAGTGTGATTGCAACGATTTCCGTAGGCAAAGGTGTGTGCAGAGAAAAGCTCCGTCCGTATGGACCTCCATAGTGATGTGAGAGAGGGTTTGTTGGAGAACGGGATGATTTGTTGGAAGGAGGATACACAGATCGAGGATATGGGAAGGATATGGGAAGAATACACAGATCGAGGAGAAGTAGGGAGGGACAGAGGGACGAAGGCACGGAACGCACGGAACGCACTGGACTAGTCTCTCTTGTTAGTTGTTGGCTGCCACACGACTCACGAGAGGAAGTTGATTGACAATATACAGAGTCTAGACCCATTCCGTACTCGTGGCAGATTACGAGTATTGGATTTGGAAGACAAACGATTGACAATTAGAAACCTCGTACGAGTGCGAATACAGTACGGAAGTCCATAAGCTGCGATTATAAAAAAAACTCCAACTGCATTGCATGAATGAAAAAAACACGAGAAAAGCTTCAAGACCAATGTCATGATGATTGATTTTAATCCTTCGGCACGGGTCAACAGCTGCAAGAGAATCGAAAAGAAACTTCATGCAGCGCAGTTCATGCAGGGCCCTGACATTTGCAGGGCAGCTGTATTCGCGAACTGCGACGTGTGCTTGGCCACATTCGATGCGACCGTCGATCGCATCGTGCAGCTTGGGCTTCGGGCGTCATTTTTCAAGGGCAGCGCGAGTCGGAGGCGAAGGAATCGTGATATTGACCGAGTCGCCTCAGATTGCGCCAGTTCGATGCAATGAGCGCAGAGTTGGGTTTCGACGCAGTTAGAAGTGCATTGGGATACTCTCAAGGTTTGAGGACGTGCATGTCGGCAGGACATGTGATATCTCATCACGAGAATTGCACTCCCATAAATACTTGCACGGAACTCAAGAGTCAGTAGCCGTGAAACGGGTGATCCATCCTCGCGGCAATTCCGCCTTGATGTAGAGTAAGATCGCCATCGCCGCGCAACAATGTGGCCACATTTTGAACAGCGGCCTGGACGCACTTTACGAGTACCAACACTTTACTCCACCTGACGCTCTGTTCTCGTGATCTCCAACGCTATATCACTCTGCTCCTTTGCAGTCGTGATATCGGTGATCTTCAGTCATATTATCATGCCCGACTCGCCTCGTGACACGGGCAGCTGGGAGGAGCCTTTACTCATAGTTGTACCAGTACAGACTCATCTCATCCACCGGCAGGTTTTTCGACCACGCGAGAAGTGGATGAAACGTATACCTACTCTACAGGCCTGTGGCAGGGACAGTTTGCAGGCGCTCATCACCACGCACCTCCCAACCCGTTCATGCCACCTCCTTTTCCGCTGTCAGTTTCATCCGACTGTCCGAGTCTCGCACAGAACGCGGAAGTCGCGAGGAAGACGTGCTTATGTTCCGTTGCCCGTGTTCCGTCGCTCGTGTACAGCCTCTTGAGCGCGTTCTGGGACAAGAACTCTCTGCAACGATATTGTCCGAGCTGCCCCCTCGGCAGAATCCTCCATTTTGGTATACGGTGGCAGCTCAAGTTGTGCACGCTTATTTGGCATTGTCCCAAAACGTGCTCAAGAGGCTGTAGCTCGTCCATGAGATGGAGCCCCGTCCGTGGCTGATAATCCCCTGTGGCGCCGGTCACTGTGGCGCTCTCATCCGCTCGGTAGCCACAACGTAATCTCATGGTGTGTCCAGCGATCCGAAAACCGTAAAGCATAGGCTCAAGCCCCTTAATCTCCGTGAACGCCGGTGTTTCCTCTCCCAAACTTGGATAGAGAGGGTCCTCATCTGGGACACTTTCACGAACTACCGAGTACTCGTATCTCTTTGCAGAAGTCGAGAAGCATTACAGTAGATTACTCTACGGATACGGAGGTGAATTCAAGCTTACTCTACCCGGTAGGTTGGTCAAGAACGGAAAGCCGCGCGCTACTCTGCCGAAACACGCATGAGCTATGAGCCGGCTAACTGTGTGGAATGGCAGGGTCAGTCAGTGTACTCGAAAATATCCAATGTTGGACTGTGGATATGCCAATTCCGTTCCGTAAATCCTTCGGGATGAGTTGCAGAGGCTGTATTGTTAGTCAGGAACCCGTCAAGTACCTGTGATTGATCTTATTGCGCTGTTGTGCCCACAACATCCGCTTAACGAGCTATGAGAGATAGAGAAAGAAGCGGATTTTGTCCGTATTCGAAGGGAGAAATTATGCCCGAGATGCGGACGGTGCTGAGTAACAGTGACTGAGTAACAGAGACGCGTGCTTTGTAACAGCAATACGGCGTCCACGGCCGATTGGCGTAATTAGGCGAGTTCTGTGCCTGCGCTCTGTTCTTCGGTACCTGTGGGATTGTGCCGACATTTGCGCCGGTCGTGCATGTGCGGGAGAAGATTCGCGTGCATCAGCACGACGGTTAATTTGGCCGAGAACGCGTTGGGCACGAACTTGAGTGGACACGGACCTGAGATTATAGCGTGCCGCCGTTGAAGGAATTTAAATTATCCTTAAGGTATCCTCTGGGATGGCGGACGAGGATGAGAGGCTGGAAGGCGCGAAACATACTCCCGTCTCGATATCGTAACTGGTTGGCAAAGATACTCCGTAACTGTTAATATTCGCACGCGTAGAGGGAGTCGCGAAGCTCGTCGTCAATCGTCGTCGTTTTGGTTTCGACCGTGCTGTTAGTGGTCGTTGGTGAGTGCCAGAACATTTGTAGTGGGGAGGTGAGGAGCCAAAGAGGGGACCTGTCAAACGGATGGCGCGACATGGCGGGAATAGCGTGACTTATAACCCGATTGCGAGGATCAGGGACCACTTTGCTTGGCGATAATACTCCGTACCTCCGTACTCTACGGAGAATGATATTGTGGCTAGGGACGTGCATTGTCACCTCACATGTCATGCTTTTACTCGATGGTTTATGACAGACGTTTTGTCCTTTTTATTTTGGACGGACAAGTATGACAAAAGGAAATTCTGGGAGTAATTAAAGTACTCTGGGCCCCTCGATAAGAGGGTACAGACTTTGACTATATGCTACGAGGCAATACGTGGCACTCAACCAGCCCGGGTTCCGTACCCCACGTTCAGCGCCCTCTTATTGGGTCCCCTCGTCGCCCGTGACTTGAGGGGCCATTGTCTGGGACTTGGTGGCATGCCGCCCCTGACTTGCGGCGGCTCACTGGGCTGTGCGCTCCCTCCCGAGCTTATCCGTGGCAGTTCTGGCACTTTCCATTACCATTTGAGCTCCGTTAGTTCTAGAAAGTTTATTAGACTCTTAGTGTTGTTTTGGCTTTATTTCATTTGTTTTCTACAAATCCTTTGGGCATTTGTGTATACACAAAACGCCGCTATTGCATGCTAGGCAGCAACTTCTTTGTATTTGTTTTGTAGGCCATTGTGAGGTGATGAAATCCCTGATTGTCAAGTGATCCAAAAGCAAAGTGTCAGAAGGGTCCCCGGGTACGGATCACATGCTTGGTGGCCCCACCTCGTTAAGTAAAATGGGTGGCCCTGAATAAGGGGACACGTAATTAGTTCATATATTTATTTTACAAACTGCCCCTACCACACAACGTAGTGCTCTTCCAGCCCCATATGCAAGTAGCTTACCTGCTCACCCTGTCTACAAATCCTCACAGCCGTAGAAGGTTCCGCATGCTTCCGCGCACTTAGTTCTTGGTGTTGTTCAGGCAACTGCATGGCTGCCTGATAACTGAACAAGTTATAAGAGCTTGCTCCTTGCCCACTAGATAGCCTTCCTTTCGAAATACTATTAGACACAGTTCAATATTATTTCATTGATACTGCCTTCTTGATTTTTTTCGCTGAACCCTCAGAGGACCTTCGTCTTGTCCCAACTTTTAACAACACAAGCCTACTTACTGTCAAGTTTGTACGGGCAATCACAAGCAAGCAGATAGTGATTCAAGCAGGATGACGGTGTAGCGATAAGGCTGTAATTGTAAAGGATCTAGTAGGCAACGTGCTAGGATGGGCGTTATAACAATGAACCCTATTTTCAACAAGCTAAACTCTGAGCCCTCCTAGTAGGGGATCAGAGTTGTTTATCTAGGAAGGGGGTGCAGAGTTGAACCTCCGCCGTACTGCCCCCACTCGGTGGTGGCACCGCCCCTACCTGTATGGAGGTTACAGCCTGAGATCTGAGGCTCCTGTGCTTAGGAGGCATCACGGTTAAGTGCCCCCGACCCGCGTGCGCTCTTCACGACGGCGCGCCCGTGGCAGTAATAGTCGATCCTGCAAATTACCAGGAGTTTGGGGAACTGGATAATACAAAGTCTCAAGAGATACCAGAAACAATGATAATCGCAAGACGTGTATTGATACAGTGACTATTATCTGGAGAGTCAGTCTACTACTGGTCTCCTCCCATATGTGTGCGCAGGCGGGCGTTGAGCGCCAAGCCTGCAGAACTTTTCTACACGTGATCCTGGCCTGCGCCGGTGCCCCACCAACGTGCCATTACAAAGGCTGTGGTTACCTTTTAGACTAATCTTTGTCCCTTCGCCGAAGGGGGGAAACCGCTACTTATACTGAGCAGGCCGCAGGGTCACCACTAGGGTTGCGCGGCTCCCGTACTTGTCACATGACACCTACGACTTCAGCGCAGCTACTGCCGCCTCTTCTGTCAATAGACTTCACCCATCAACACCATTCTGGTATCCTATGTCTGACCTTTTTCATGAATCAGGAATATGCCAATATCTCCCGCAAATTTGTTGTTCTTTGAGAGACTTAGGTTAGATGGCTGTGGGCCATGAGAGTTGCATGATACCATAAAAAAAGAAGTGGGGTATATTTTAAGTTCTTAACTCCTTTAACAAGCTCCCCATTATAGAACAGGTATCCGTTATTAGACTCTCAATTCCGCTCAAATCTCTACATGCTATCTCAATTACTTTTCGCAATGAAGTTTGTAGCCACGTGTTGGAGTTTGAGCACACCGGGTTTTTCATTATCTGACTTGCCATCTTCAATCAAGACAAAGAAATTAGGGTTGCTCCCTAGTTTCAGTCCATTTTGTCATAAATCTTTCAAGGCGTAAATCCAGCATCATAAATTGTGACAGTCAAGCCCTCTTCAATAGTGCGTCAAAAGAGTGCTTACTGCTCTGTGCTGCTTCCTGCGATAACCGTCTTACCGCACCGGCAGTCCGCGGCTTCAGCATCCGAGTAGCTCTGTAGCTCTGGCCGGAAGGTGGCCGTGCTGTAAGCCTGTAACCCATTTCTCACAGCGTCGAATTGTGCCGCCGGGAGTGGATTTGGCATCGCCGAGAATAACCTGGCTCGACGAGAGCTCGAGTTCTGCGCCGCCGACGCCGCCGACGCCTCGACTGCGTCTAAATCTTGGCGGCAATCTGCCATCGACACGGTTTTAACGGCGAAAAGGTTATCCTGAAAGACCCAGATCCACAATGGATTGTGAGCCATTGGAGGCCAGAAGATCGGCCCCACTGTTTCAGATGGTGAGAGAAGACCAGATATGTTGGAGGAGCGACGTCTGTGTCACGAGAGTTCGCCCTCGCCGATGATGGCGAGTGAGGGAGGGACTTGGAATGTGGAAATGTGGAAGAGAAGGGTCGAGACTGAGAGTCGGAGAACAGGGTTTTCCAACTCAATCATGTATGTGGAGGGAACGACGATAACACAAAAGAGGAGGTTACAAAAAGCTCGCGGACCTGGTGATAGCAAAGTGTAATTTCCACCTTGTCGTCGCTTGGGAGAGTGGCGATATATGAAACAACGCCGCATGTTGGTTTTGGACTCCTGGGAGCGCGGTGGGTTACTCATCAGTCATTGAGGCGAGGCGTGACTCTGCCACTCTCGTGAAAGAAGGACGTCACTTTCACATTCCTGTCTGTTTGGTCAGATATGGAGATGTGTGCCTCGACTCCTCGGTCGGTCGTTCCTGCTTGCTAGACGGTCGGGTTTGCGCGATGTGGTATATATCCCGAGAGACGCGTTTGTTGTTGATGTACTTGTTTACCTCGGAAGCAGCGTAACATCCCACAATCGGGACTCCTTTTCGTAGATCTCACCAAGTATATTCTCTTTTTCTTGTCGTGCTTTCCCAAAGTGTGCTTGAGTGTGATTGCCTGAACTTATCTTTACAAACGGCAGGCTCGAGCGGGACGGAATAGCCTCCCCACGGCTGCGTTGTGACGGGCGGCGTTGTGATGGAAGAGTGGAATTGAGACCCCTCGACGTTAGTTTTGACAGTGACCGTGGTGTGCCGGACGTTATCTCAATCCCCCCGTGCTGTGACGGTGCGACTCCAGCGCGTGGGATCAAGCAAAAGTTAGCGTGTACAGGACTTTCACTCCCTTGGCAGTGCAGAACGAAGCCTGTCCGACTGCCAGGGACCTCCCTGTCGGCAAGCTCAGTTGGCCAAGGCGCCCCAGAGCCGGCGGCTGCGAAGTCCTTGCCCCTCGTCACATCCCGTTTAGGTCGGGCCACACTACCCCTGCTCCTCTCCACTTCGTCCTCTCGTCATGTGGGTACACAGTGTGAGAAGGAGAAGGAGTGAACAGTGAATTCGATCCCAATTTATATGGGACCCACTCCAACCCGACTCTACACTACTCGACTCTTCGCTTCTCAACTCTGTGTAAACTATATTCCTTGCGCTAAAGTATGAACCAAGATCGAGATACTTCATTCTCACCGTCCCTCGACAATCAATTACAACAGTCGTTTCAACAGCCTTCAATTCCAGAGCCGTGTTGATCACTCTCACACAAGAATAGCCACGCTGTTGAAGTGGGCACAGATCGTCACTTTATTCAGCAATAGTCAAAGCTCGAGAGAGCCAAAGTCCGAGCGAGACCCTTTTCATCGCGGCAGATACGACTCTGAAGCAGTTTCAGTCGTCCAAATATATCGCACGAGGTCAACCGCCCCATTGAAATCTGTAGATCCAGAGCTTCGCGACAGACCACTATCGTTAATACCCCACGAACGCACTGCTGCAACCTGCACGATAACGAGGATTTGAAAAAGGGTCGCATTGATCCATTTCCGCACCTGTCAGTTCAGCGAACTTGATTTCTTGCCCACATTGACGTGGTATGTGCCTTAACCCAAAGTCTCCTTTCTTGCATTCCTCACCATTGTAAACCACAACAACGCAACCAGGGCATGTTCGAACGATGCAAAACTGACACGAACCCTTCAGCTGTGCCGTCTCTTCCTTTCACGTCCACCATCATACCCTTTGACCGAAACAAGCAAACCATTATACTCGAACTCTCAATTGCGGCACTGATGAGAACGAATTCAGCATAATCAGCATGTCGTACTTGAGTGAGCCTTCCATGGCTAACATGCACGTTGCGCCCCTAAACACACGCATGAATCACTCCGCTCAATCCAGCTCCGACATGAGCGACTCGACATTAGTTAACACGAGCATGTCCCAAGCTTCATCGACCAACCTTACTCCTCCAGCGACACCAGACGACGATGCCGATGTCGCGAACCTCCAATACCCTCAACCAGTGTTCCACAACTTCTTGAGGACGATATACCCATACAGATCTGATCAAGACTGCTCAGACGACACCGTCACTCTCGACCTCAATGCAGGCGATCTCGTCATGGTTCACTCGGTGCACGTAAACGGATGGGCAGATGGTACCTTGTTGGTCAACGGAGGACGAGGATGGCTGCCAACAAACTACTGCGAAAACTACGATGAGGAGTGCATGCGCGGACTTCTGCAGGCACTTTTGAGGTTCTGGAGTCTCTTACAGACCGGCGTGAGCTGGGATGATCCAATATTCGAGGAGCAAAACTTCTTGAAGCCAGTTGTCGCCGGTGTGCGCCAACTCTTGGTAATCTGATTGGATGCTTCATTCCTACTATCTATACTGACCTTCCCCAGGAACTGTCGCACTGTTTGACCAGAGACTCGCCAATGATTGTCGGAAACAGCGTCTTGCGTCGCCACAGAAAGTCGCTCCTCTCCGATCTCTCTTCCCTCGTCAAGACCGGCAAGGCAATGGAGGAGCACCGCAACAATACGTTCAACATGGAATCGGAAGCAATAGCAAACGAGGTAATCGATGAGATGTTACTCAAGGCGTTCAAAATTGTTACTCGAGGTGTCAAGTTCTTAGACGCCTTCAACAAAGACCCAAGAGCGAAGCATGGCGCAGACAGGCGCATTGAGTTACTGGAGGAACCAAGAGCCGGTCCCTCGACGCCTCCAGCCGACAGAACGTCATTTAAGCCGGGCCAGGAGTGCTCAAATGCATTTTCCCGACGGCTCTCCGCCCGAAGTCACACAAGCATCCGCTCTAGCTCGCAAACGCCTACTGTAGATCAAACGAGGAGACTTTCCTACCGCCGCACATCGGCAACCATCTACTCGCCTTCTCTGCAGGGGTCTAACGCCAGACGCTCAGGCATGCAGCCCAAAGCGGCTGGTTTGTCTTCAGAGACTGCACAGGCCATCATCGAGGTGGACCGCACAAACTTTGTCTCAAGCCGCCTGAAGTCTGCGCACCGGTCTTTAACTTCATCTCTCGCCAGTCTCATCGGTCGCTTGACCATGACAAGCACCTCGCAAGAAATCTTCATCGACCTTCGCCAAGTCGTCGCTGCTGGAAAGGCACTCTGCACTGTTGTCGAATCTTTGTGTGCACAAGGTATGCAAACGGAGTCAAATCTTACTGGCGCGAGAGAGATGATGTATGCGAGCATCAGGCAACACATCGAGGCCGCCCGACATCGCGTTCGTGCAAACATGTCTGATGAGGACAGTGTGATGGCCACAAGCGACTGCGACTACATCAATCGCATCGCGACTGACTTCATTGTCGCCTCGGGGGAATGCGTCTCGGAAGCGAAGGCTGCTATCAACATGATCGGAGACTTTGAGATTGAGCCAGCTGGACCCGGCATTGATGCTTTCCCTTTTGGCACTACCGCCAACTATGAACAAGGCCCAGTCGATGATGTCCCAGAGAGAATGGATGAGACTCCCATCGCCCCACAGGTACCAGCACCTATGCCACCGATCGAGAATGCGGCGGAGGAGAAGCCGCTTCCATCTCTGCCAATGGCTTCTGGCCAGGCACTCGACGCTGGTGTCACGATGATCCAGGCCCATGCCGCCAACCTTGCCATTGATGACGGACCGGCACCGCCATCAGAGGCAGAGGAGCCAGTCGCTGGACATGTCAGAGCACCATCTCGCAACTATGTAACCGACTTTGGTATGAGCTTTAACATGAGCTTCTCAGAGCCGTCTCCATCATCTGAGAGAATCGTGACTCCATCTGGACGTGTCGAGAGCCAGAGCTCTACCATGAGCAAGAGTACTTACCTCAGCAGACTGAGGGATTCGGAGTCGAGCACCGTATCTCAGACATCGACTCGTGCCACCACACCAGACCCTCTTCCATATCAAAACCACTCTAGCCAGAACTCCACGTCGACCAACAGCTCCTTTGGCAGCCAACGCACGATCGAGAATGACATTGAGGATGCGGAGATCAGAGTGCTTGAGAAAACATATGCAAATGAGCTCATCCTCGGCGACAAAGGACAAGTGCTCGGCGGCTCTCTTCCAGCTCTGGTGGAACGCTTGACCATTCAAAACTCGACTCCAGATCCGACTTTTGTATCTACCTTCTACCTCACGTTCCGCCTCTTTACCACGCCCACCGAGTTCGCACAAACCTTGATCGACCGCTTCGATTATGTCTCTGAGAGTTCCCACATTGCCCTACCAGTGCGTCTCCGCGTCTACAACGTCTTCAAGGGCTGGCTCGAGACACATTGGCGCAAGACCACCGACGACGAGTCGTTACCAGTGATCCGCGCCTTCGCTATTGAGAAACTCTCCGTTACAATTCCTCAAGCCGGCAAACGTCTACTCGAGCTTACGGACAAGGTCTCACATATGGATCGTCCTCTCGTTCCTCGCTTGGTGTCATCTATGGGCAAGACGAACACTGCCACCTCCAACTACATTCCAGCGGATTACCCTCCTCCACCATGTGCCTTGTCCAGGAGCTCAATAAGTGCATTGCAAAAGTGGATGGTGGGTGGCAAGATGCCAACCATCCTCGACATCGAGCCTCTTTGTGTAGCACGTCAGCTTACCCTCAAGGAGATGGAGATTTTCCTCAGCGTCATGTCCTACGACCTCGTCGCCTTTGCAGTGGACAAGAAAAGAGCTCATAAGGCCAAGGTCATGTGCGACCTGAACAACGATATCTGCAAGCTGGCCGTTGACACCATTCTCGAGGAGGACACCGACATCAAGAAGCGCGCACAGGTCGTGAAGCACTGGATCAAGGTTGCCGCTGAGTGTCTGAAGCTCAATAACTATAGCGCCTTGTTCGCCATCACCGGCGCCCTCACCAACACCACCATCGAGCGCCTGACCAAGACCTGGGAGATGGTCCCACCGAAGTGGAAGGCCCTCGTCCCGCAATTCGTCGAGATTCTCACGCCACACAACAACTTCAAAGGTTTGCGCGAGCGTCTGCAGGTACACGTCCCGCCTTGCCTCCCCTTCTTGGGCCTCTATCAAGGCCAGTTGGCATTCGCTTATGATGGGAACCCAGCGAGAAGGAAGCTGCCGGGGGGTGATGTCGAGGTGATTAATTTCGATAAGCATACGATTATTGCGCAGATTATTGGGGAAGTTCAGAAGTTTCAGATTCCGTATAGATTGCACGAGGTGCCGGAGTTGCAGACTTGGTTGCAGCATCAGATTGTGAGGGTGCGGTTTATTGATGAGGGGGTGCATCAGGAGAAATCGAGGAGGATTAAGCCGAAAGGGTGTGGGAGTGCGGAGAATTTGGTCATGACTGATAGCACTGGGAGCATCAGAGGTGTGGAGGGTGAGAGGGCTATTAGCTCGACGATGAAGGATATGTTTAATTGGAGGCATGGAAAGGGTGATGGGGAGAGGCTGACGACGACGGGGAGCCATAGCTCATAGGTTGAGTGGGCGAAGTCAGCGGTGTAAGCGGGGTGTGGGTGGAGGATAAGAGAAGAGGAAAGACACGTTACGACACACTTCATTTTGATACCCGGAATTATTTGAACGCAATTGATTGCTAAGAGCAGAAATACGGGGTTGGGAAGACAAGAACTATACTGGTACACCGCCAGGTTGTTACAAAAGTTTGCTAGATTATCATCAGAGAATAGCTAGCTAATGTCTGATTATTGCTTATGCTTACAAGCATTTTGCTATTGACTATTACTCCGGTACTTGACGCTAAGTGAAATGGGATCTTGTGCTTTTGCCTTGGCATATTTTTCTGCAAACTGTAGAGACGAAACGTTCGAGGGTATAGCGAAAAAGTGACTGCCGTTTCCATGCGCCGTACTCCTCCGTTCCATCAACTGACTGGCTACTTAAAGCGTGCACCACAGGCGCGCCATACCCCGTGGTCCCTGGTTCCCCATATTCAGCACCCCGCTCTTCGCATTACTCCTGTCGATCGCGGGCGGGAGGCTGAGTTCGTGGGTTTCGAGGCAGTTGGGGATGAGGCGGCCACGGGGCATGCTTGCTGTATGTTATAAATTAGCTGGTGAACTCGAGAACAGGAAAAGAAAATAGAAGCTACTTACCGGTTAATCTAAGCGGGTTCGTGGTAGTCGAGAATGAATGTATCGAGGATATATTCACCGTAGTAGCTTCCGAGCGTCCGGGTCATGGTAACTTGCTTAACGAAAAAGAAAGGAAAGGAGAAAAAAAGGGAAAGAAGCACAACCCGATTACTACATAATTAGCCCAGACAGGCAAAAAACCGCAGACCTACGACACATCGACTTCCGTCGACGTAATCGAGTTGTTGACGTAGACGCCAGGTCGATACTAAGAAGCGTAGTCTCGTCGTCAACCAGTCTGACGACCATTTGACAGCGGTCACCCAATGCCACAGCCACCAAGGTATCACTTTCAACACCAGAATTGGTAAAAACCGAATGACATTCGCTACCACTCAACTCACACAAAACCCCCCTCCCCCCTTCCAAACACCCTCTGCAAACTCCGCCTCCACGTCTTCTTCTCCCCACTAATCACCTTACTATCCCCCACCACCCTCCTACTCAACATCGCCTCCGGCTCGGTGCCTCGTGGCGGCCATTCGCCGTCGCGCTTCCATCCTTCCACACAGCTGGATACCACAGTCTGGAGGTTGATGGGGCAGAATGGCGTTTGTGATTGCAGGATAACTTTATCGTAGATGGCGGTTTGAGCCCGTCTCGTAACGTTCTTCCTCATCGGGGTACTCGGCGGTAGCAAAGGCGGCGCAATAGGGATCAACGTCTCGAGGATAATGTTGTCGTAGTCCTCGGGGTCTGATTCGGATTCGGCTTGGTTGCCGTCATCGTGCTCATGGCTTTTCTGGCCGTTCTCCTTGCTCCCATCTTGCTTACGCTCTCCGTTCGTAGGTTGCGCTTGGCTTTCCTCCTTCTCCTTCACCTGCGAGCTGAAAACCGGCCTCCTAACAACTCTCGCACCCGTCCACCGATCCCTCCTCGCCGTAAAAGTCCGCAGACCAGGATTCTCTCTCAGCTCCTCAATAAACCTCTTCTGCCGTCTCAACCTTCTCCGCTCCGTTTTGTGTGTGAGGACTTCGCCTACGCTGTCTGGGTTCTCGAAGTGAAAGGGGTCTGCGTTCGCTGGTATGTTTGCTGAGGTGCTCGCTGTTGTGCCTAGTATAGTGGGGCTCTCAACGCTCGCAGGCTGAGGCTGCTGTTTTGACACGCTTGAAAGACGACGGAGGAAAGAAGACCGACGTTCGGACGGTGATGTCGGTGCTTTGTTTGGGATGTAAGAGGTAGTGAAGCCCGCAGCAGTGCGTGGTGGGCTCGAGACAGGCGAGGTGATAGCCTCATCTTCAGAGTCCGACAACTCAGACTCCCATGCGCTGCGCTCTACCCATTTTGTGTCTTCCGAGGCTGCAGAGTCGAGACTTTTCTTTCCCTCCGCCTCACCGTTCCCATCAGGCCCATTCTGTCCCTCGGTGCTTTTCCCATCCAACTCAATCCCCTCCCTCGAATCCCTCGGATTCAACACCTCCTTGAGACTATACTCTCTCTCCTCCCAAGTATCCGCCCAACTATACCTGACCTTCTCCTTCAAAATCTGCCTAATAGCAGCCTTCTGCCTCTCCCGATCCTTACTCGTCAAATCAGCCTCATACTCCGTCAGCGCAGCCGTGTTCACCATATTCTTCCGCCTCGAAAACATCTTCCTTCGCTCTTCTGAAATATCCGGGAATTTCAGTTCTGGTGGAGGAGTTGGTGTGGCGGTTGAGGTAAAAGTGGACGGAACTCCCCAGTCCCCAATATTGCTCTCGTTTTGCCCGGTGTATGAGGATGTGAAGCTAAACGTCGTCTGTGGGAGGGTGGAGAAGGAGGGGAGTGGTGGTTGTGGATTGGACGCGGCTGGTGAAGTGATAGAAGAGACTATGGGGGAGGCGAAGTTGGAGCCTGGTGGTGATGGGAAAACGGAGCTAGGTGGTGCGGCTGGCACAAGCGCTGGTCCTCCTGCAACTGGTGGTGGTGAGGGTTTGGGCGATGGGCGCGCGGCTGGCGCAGATGGTGTTTTGTAGCCTGGTGGGTAGCGGATACCTGTTGCTGTTCCGAGTCAGCTCTGTTACATACTCATGTGAGATGAATGGGTGTAGCTGGGTTCGAAGGTATGACTGTTTGTTCCGCGCATGTAGCTTGGATGCGCGACATCATATCTGTCATGGAAACTGAAATCAAGTCGCGCCCGTTGCATTGATAAAGCAGAGATGGACTTACGTTGCGCCTGAGTTGGCGGCTGTCTAAACTGCTGTTGCGGCTGCGGATTCACCAATATCTTCGGCTTGGTCTGTTTCGGCAATTTCTTCGTCTTTGGCGCAGCGCTCTCGACTCGATTCAGCTGGGCGTGCAGTGGCGATCCTTCGAGTGTACTCAGATCTACGCCTACAGCTTCAATCTCGATATTTCTTCCGTCCTTGAGCTTCTCTTTTTTTGTCTTTGTCTTGGTAGAAGTATCCAAAGAAGGTACTGTATATGTTTGCGACAATGAGTTCAAGCTCTGTCTACTGGCCTGATTCATAGGCGAATTGACCGGAGAAAGCTCATGCGGTGCGCCTGTGGCGTCGCGCAGCAGGCCGAGCTCTTCGGCCGGCGAGTCGACGGCACGCGGGTGGGCGGCTGGTGAGTGGTGGAGGGACATCCTGCTTTCGGCGAGGTACTGCTGCAGCGCACACCGATCCTGGGTCCGGCCTGGTTGCCTTAAGGGGGAGTTCGGTGGCAGGCTTTGCTTGGTATGTGCTTCGTCTTTCTGGGCGCGGAGTAGATAGCGACAGGTAATTTCTCGGCTGATCGCTGAGACGCAGATGTTGATGCGATTCAGATGTGACCTATCTGGAGACGAGGCTGTGCAAGGTAGGACGGTGGATGGCGGCAGCACGCAAGGTGGTTTTTCAAAATTTTGTGGTCGCGGCTTCGAACAGCTTGACAGTTGGCCGCAAAACCTCGCTTAAAGAATCGGGGATCGGGGCGATGGAAGCGCGTGCAGATGCGGGGAACTGGGGTGGCGGCTGTGGACGATCTATCTTCACAACACCACAAACTCAGCGACGTTGAAGACGTTTGCAAAGAAAAACAAAAAGATTGATGTGCCCATATATACCGGCGTTGCTTGAGATTCTGTAAATTGCTAATTGAATTACCGAAGGGTCAGCGCGATCAGGGCCAACCGCCGCTCCCGACGACGATTTCAAGACGCTGCAAGACAGTGATAATTTTTTCCCGATTGCTAAGGGTTCCCCTGCGATATTCTCGTTACAACTTTCTCTTGCCTCAAACGCCTTTAAGAAGTCCTGCATCCACCGTCATCGCATACGTATCCATCTGATTCCCTCGATTCTCGCCCTCTGTACGCCTATCGCCTTCTCGACCTTCCTCACAGCCTCCATCGAAGCCTACGCCAGATCATCCACCTTACTAAACAACAACTTGATCTCAATCATCATTGCTTTTTGAGATCGGTTGGACTTGCTTAAGCCGGTTTCCCAATAGTCCGATATCTCGCAAACGAGGGCATTCCGCATCATTTCACAAGTACAACGAGTGTATACGGGATTGGGAATCTTATGATGTTGTAAGGAGTCCATTTTTACATACTAGCGGGTATTACAAAGATGTGAGACCATTATGCTAAGCTAATGATGCAATCACGAGCAGATCCATCCTTATTAAGAGGTGCTCATTTGGACAACTGCAGAGGCCACTACCATTACAACTTTGGTTTAGCAGCGATTGGTGCAGTGGCATCCTCGTTCATGGCGACGTTTCCGCTCTTTTGGGCATTACCGAAGAAGATAACTTCGACGGTCAAATCATCACTGGAGCCGAGTCAGTAAAGGTTAGGGCGAAGATCTGGGATAACCGAGAGGGTACATACCGATACCTCCTTGAATACGGCGCTGGCAGCGTAAGAAGTGCACAAAGCGTATCCGTATTGCGTCCTCCCAAAGCGTTCCGAACAAGATGCGTAGCAACATTCTTATCCTCCACCACAAACCTCTCCATCTCCTTCCCCTGCACGCCCCACTGTTGTTGTCTAATCGGCGTATCACT